>JAEEGI010000540.1_pt1 | contig 111146 bp, 98 predicted proteins | sample 8958751 | NCBI WGS metagenome assembly JAEEGI01 (sample SAMN16246545, study PRJNA631951) | gut metagenome | biome: gut microbiome; feature: rumen; material: KS-attached | host: Bos | place: Iran: Karaj | collected 2018-10
GGAGCGTTATGGCCCTAAGCCCATTTCCGCCTCCCTTACGTTCGGCCCAACCATGAATGGCTTCGGGCTTGCATATAACTTTTAATAATGGATAGAGTTAGGAAGAGATTCTTGCCGATATTTGTCTTAATTTGTCACACAAATTGATACATTGTGAATGAAAAATCCCTCTCAGAGTTCTCTGAGAGGGATTTTCGTGGAGATGGGCGGAGTCGAACCGCCGTCCAAACAACGCACCCAGCAGCTTTCTACACGCTTATCCTTCCTTTGGTTGTCGGCCGCGGCCTGCCGGAAGGCGGGCTAACCGAAGCTTATCCTTTAAATCTTAGCCGGCTTTAAAGGAGTCCACCGGAGCGTCCTTCTTGAATGATACCCCGAACTCGGAACATAGAAGGCGTAAAGTCCGCGGGATACTCGTCCGGGCCGCAGCCTTGGCGGCCGGGATTAAGCTAAACGACTTGGTCGATTAGGCAGCGAGCGCATAGTTGTTGTTGGCAACTAAATTGTTGAAAGACCGGTTTAGCGGGCAGATCTCTCAGAAGCCCGGCGTGCTTACCACCCGGAATCATTGCTGTCAAAACCAGAACATCCCCAGATTGTAGCGAATAATATACGGAGGATAATCAGAATTTGTTTCATCGGGAATTTGATTAAATTTGTAAGATTCTTCGCTTAGCTCAGAATGACAGCATGAAAGTTCAGAATGACAGGAACTAAGGAAATATTTAATAGGACAGCTTTACTGCTAGGTGACGACGTGATGGAGGCTCTCGCCAAGGCGAGGGTTATCATATTCGGTGTCGGTGGTGTCGGGAGCTGGTGTGCCGAGGGTCTTGTCAGGAGCGGGGTGACGAATCTGACGATTGTCGACCCTGATGATGTGAGTGTCACAAACATCAACCGCCAGTTGATGGCCACTACGGCCACGGTTGGGCGAAAGAAGGTTGAGGTTCTGAAGGAGCGCCTGCTTGAGATAAATCCGGAGGCTGGAATTGTGGCCTTGGAAGCAGTCTACAACGAGGAGACTGAGGCGGAGTTCGATCTGTCTTCCTATGATTATATCATCGATGCCGTTGATTCCCTTAAGAATAAGATTCTTTTGATTCTCAACGCCACCGCCTCTGGGGCGACCTTTTATTGCTCTATGGGTGCCGCATTGAAGGTGGATCCCCGGAAAGTCAAAGTCGCCGAGTTCTGGAATGTTCGGGGGTGCCCGCTAGGGGCGATGATCAGGAAAAAGATGAGAAAGGCAGGCACATTGCCTTCCAAGAAATTCCTGTGTGTATATGACGATGAGGTTCTTCCCAACCGTGGAAGTGATGGAATAGTTGAGACAGACACGTTTAATAAGGCCCAGATCAATGGGACAACCGCACCTGTGACCGCCATCTTCGGGATGACGCTCGCCGGTCTTGTCTTGGAGGATATTTATAAAAGAACAAGAAGATGAGTCAGGTCTGGGATCCTTTGAGGAAGAAGATGGTAGCCCTGACGCCCGAGGAGAAGGTGCGTCAGTGGTTTATCGGTGTGTTGAGGGATGAGCTTAAGGTCCCGGCACACATGATGATGAGCGAGGTTTCATTCAAATATGGAGGTAAGCCATTCAGGGCGGACATTCTCGTCTTTGGAAGGGATATGAGTCACCTGATGGTGGTCGAGTGCAAAAGGGAGGATGTGGAAATGGATAGGGAAGTCCTCGAACAGGCTTTGAGGTATAATTTGGCACTCGATGTCAAGTATATTGTCATCACCAATGGGCAAAAGACTTTCGGATTCAAGAGGACTGGGGATCATAAGATACCTTTTGAGCTGATGACGGAATTCCCGGATTGGGAAGAAATGCGGAAATAATTGATTATGAGCGCTACGATAACACAAGGGTTTCTTGAGAGTCCGATATTCGGGATAGTCTCCGACGCCGCTGAGAGGCTCGGAGTCAGAGCTTTTGTGATCGGTGGTTATGTCAGGGATTGCTTCCTTGGACGCCGCAACGACGATATTGATATAGTCGTTGAGGGTAGTGGAATTGAGCTAGCCGAAGCGGTGGCCGCTTATATTGAGGAGAAGGAGCACCGGCATTGCAATGTCTCGGTGTTCAGGACGTTCGGAACGGCCATGCTTAAATGGCATGGTGCTGAGATCGAGTTTGTAGGTGCCCGCAAGGAGTCTTATAGGCATGATTCCAGGAAACCTATTGTCGAGGATGGCACCCTTGAGGAGGATCAGCTCAGAAGGGATTTCACCATCAATGCTATGGCGTTCAGTCTCCAGAAATCGGATTATGGTGCCCTGGTGGATCCATTCGGTGGCATCCGCGACCTTGCCGCCGGCATAATAAGGACTCCATTGGAGCCGGAACAAACCTATAGCGACGACCCCTTGCGAATGCTTCGGGCAATCCGTTTCGCCGTCAAGTTGAGTACTCCGCAGATGCGTTTCACGATAGTCCCGGAATCCATAAAGGCTATGAAAGCCATGAAGGAGCGGATGACAATCCTCTCTCAGGAGAGAATAGCGGAGGAACTGAATAAGATTCTGGTCTGCCCTAAGCCTTCTATGGGATTCGCTCTGATGGAGGAGACAGGCTTGTTGGAATATATTCTTCCAGAGCTGATTAAGCTTAAGGGAATCGAGTCTATTGATGGTAAGGGACACAAAGAGATATTCTCCCATACCCTCCAGGTCCTCGACAATGTGGCGTCCGCTGAGGTCGCCGCGATTGAGGAAGGGACGCTTAAGGACTATGCCCCCGAGGAGGATGGTGACGGCTTCATTGAGTCGGTGCGGACCTCACCGAATGTGTGGCTGCGCTGGGCGGCCCTCCTTCACGACATCGGGAAACCTGTCAGCAAGCGATTTGATCCTTCCGTCGGCTGGACTTTCCATGGCCATGAGGTGGTGGGGGGCAGAATGGTTCCTAAGATTTTCGGCAGGCTGAAAATGCCCCTGAACGAGAAGATGAAATATGTCCAGAAGTTGGTTACCCTTCATCATAGACCGGTTGCCCTTGTGGACGAGGAGGTTACAGATTCTGCCGTTAGACGGCTCCTTTTCGATGCGGGGAATGAGATTGACGATTTGATGCTTTTGTGTAACGCCGACATAACCTCCAAGAATCCGGTGAAGGTGGCCCGCATAAAGGAGAACTTCGAGCTTGTGAAGCGCAAGCTGGTTGAGGTTGAGGCGAAAGACGCCATACGCAACTGGAAAAATCCCATCACCGGTGATTACATAATGGAGGTGTATGGGATCCCGCCATGCAAGGAGATCGGCGACTTGAAGGAATATGTCAAGAACGCGATTCTAGATGGACAGATCGGGAACACTTTCGAGGAAGCTGACGCATTGATGCGTGTCAAGGCCGCGGAGATGGGGCTGAGGGAAGTCTGACCAGGTTATTCCTTATTATTGCCTTTTTTCCAATACCAGATCTCGTCGCCACCGGCGTATTCGGGTGTTTCCCCGGATGTCAATATAGGGATGGCGGCGACTCGTTTAAGTCTTGGCGAGACCACACCGAAACTGTCCATAGGGATATTCATGAATCCGCCGGTGCGGATAGCATCTGAATCGTCCCTGATGATGAATAATCCTTTTCCCGGATTCTCAAACTCGGCATGTGCGACGATGGAGTGGGCGTCTTTGCCCATCTCCCTGGCTTTATTGAACGCCAGACTGTCCGTGAAGATGTTGAAATCCAACTCATTCCCCTTGCTCTGAGGCTGGTACGGCTGATAAGGAGTCATCACTATGTTGTGGGTGAACACATCTCTGCTGTTCTCAAACCAGGCGTGGGCGTGGAGCGTGTTGTTCACCATGATGTTATTCTCGACCCTGCGGTAGAATCCTTCGCGAAGCTTGATACCTCCATTGAGACAAAGGTTGTCGTGGATGAGGTACAGGCTCGAACCGTCATCTAGGTCGATATCCCAGCCACGGTCGCAACGGAAACGATTGTATCTTAATATATTAGGTTCAAGCATATCTGCAAGTATAAGATCCGGTCTCTCTTTGGCATGAGCGACCATTGTCTTGTAGTCCGGATGCCAATACCTGTCCCTGCCCCATGAGTTGAACGAGCCATGGTCACCAGTCTCCTTGACGGTGTTGAACACGTCATTATACTCGATTATATGTCCACCCCAGGTGCCCTCGCTGATGTTGATGCCTGAGCGGGGAGTGTCATAGATGCTGTTATGGCTGACAGTGATCCTGAAAGACATGGAGATTTCCACTCCTGTGACTTGTTTCTCGAACAGTCCGATTTCGTGGATGAGGTTGTCATGGGCGGAACAATCGGCAGGGAAGTTGTCGCCCTTAGGCCCTTTGGCGAAGTCCATCTCTTCCCATGGCACGAACCTCTCGTAGCGGAAGCTAGGAGACCTTACATCTGAAGGGTCGCCTACGAAGCAAATGGCGCTGGCGCCGATCCTGGTCAGAAGTGATCCGCTGATCGAGGAACGCCGGTTATATTTGCTGAAGAATATACCATTGCCTCCGAGATCAACCAAGTCGCAGTCCTTGACAGAACAGTCTTCCGTTCCTTCAAAGAACAGTGCTCCACCGCGATAGATCGTCCAGTCAGACCTCAGGAGTGGCTCATATTCCTCCATAAAGGTCCTTGCCGTCCCGGTAAAGGTTATTCCGGAAATGGTGACGTTCTTGACAGGTTCCTCTTTGGATCCTTTCAATGTGACAAGGTTCTTCAGGTTGGCGGCCTCGAAATCCGTCATGGAAGGATCCTCGCCGGGCAAGGGGAAGTAATATAATGTGCTTGAAGTTTTGTCGAAATACCACTCTCCCGCGACATCGAGCTCCTCGAAAATGTTCTCCACCATTCTGTTGTCCTTATGGAGACCCATCGGCCGGTTGTTTTGCCAACCGCCTTCCAGACTCAGGTTGCCTTCGTTGTCCTTGCCTGTGATGCGGTAATGAAAGTCGCCCCAGTCGTGGGTATGCATGGCATGGAGGTATCCTCCGGCGGGGTTCTTCCAACTCTTGACTCTCTCGGGGGAAGTTGCTTCCGCTGAAGTGCCTTTAAACCTCACGGCGGTGGAGTCATAATTCGGGAACCTTGCCATTGTCAGCATCTTACCGTCGCCATAAAGAAGGTCGAAGTCGATTTCCTCCTTTATCTTTGATTTCATGATCCCTTCCCGGTGTCTCTTCCACTTTGTCTCAAGTGATGCGGCTCCCGAGATCACGGCCTTTTCTCCCGGATAAGAGCAGATGGTCAGTGAATGATTTGAATTGCCGTGCCTCTGAGTGATCAGGATTGGCTCATCAAGACGATAGACCCCTTCCCTCAGATATATCACGGTAGTTCCTTCTCGCCCCTCGCATTGATTGACAGCGTCTTGGATTGAAGACCCAGGCGATAGGATAACTGTGTTCTGCGCGTTTGACTGCAGGGATAGACTCAAGGAAAGCCCTAGACAAAAAAGGATAAGTGAGGTTCTCATATACCGCGAATATAACTAATTTGGCAGCAAGTTTGCAGCGACCAGCCCAGATGCTTGTGGAAGAATACATATCCTATATCTCCAAAGTCCGAAGGTATTCTCCCCGGACATGTGAGTTGTATTCGGAGATACTCAAAGGGTTTGCCGGATATGTCGGAGCGACTACTGATAAGGACCTGCTGGAATCCATCACTCATTCGATGGTCCGTTCGTACGAGGTTCATCTGCTGGATGCCAAGAAAGAGGATCCGAGGACAGTCAATCTCCATCTGAGCGTTCTCTCTGGTTTCTGCAAGTATCTCATGAAAGATGGCAGGCTGGTGTCGAATCCGGTCAGGATGGTATCCCGCCCCAAAATGGAGAAACGCCTTCCTGTTTTTTACAGGGAGGAGTCCATGAGGGAGTATTTCGAACGTACCGACCATGATGCCTCTGAGGAGAATCTTGAGTTGTTGACAGGCAGGGATAAAGTATCAAAGGAATTGTACTCAAGGAGGCTCTCCAGGTTGATAGTGTCGATTCTCTATTCGACAGGCATCCGTCGCTCGGAGTTGGTCGGACTCACCATCGGCAATGTGGATTTTTCCAGGAAAGTCATGAAAGTCAGGGGCAAGGGAGACAAGACACGAGAAATTCCCTTGGTTCCTTCTCTTTGTAAGGAAATTTCGTTATATTTACAATCAGTTGAAACGATGGAAGGCCACGTGAGACCTGTTTCCGATCCTCTTCTGGTCACTCCGGGCGGCGCCAAGCTTTATCCGGTATTCGTGGACAGAGTGATCAAAAGCGAGCTGGGACAGGTCGCCGGCATAACCGGGAGGAAATCCCCCCATGTGTTGAGACACTCTCTGGCCACGGAGCTTTTAAATGAGGGAGCCAATCTCAATTCTATCAAGGAGATGCTGGGTCATTCTTCGCTTGCCGCTACGCAGGTCTACACGCACAATTCCATCGAGAAACTGAAAAAGGTTTATGTTAACGCCCACCCAAGGGCAAAAAGCGGAGGTAAAAATGGAGATTAGAGTAAAATCCTTGAAGTTCGACGCTGATCAGAAGCTGCTCGACTATGTAGAGAAAAAGGTTTCGAAGCTTTCTCGTTTCAGTGATCATCTTGACGAGGTGGATGTCACGCTTTCCTTGCTCAACGAGCCTGAGAACAAGGAAGTCAAGATCCAGACCCGGGCGTATGGACAGGACTTGCTTATCGAAAGAAGCGCCTCTACGTTCGAGGATGCCGTCAGTGTGGCAGTCGACCTCATGAAAGAGAAGATCGTGAGGACTAAAGAGAAGAAGTTCGAAGCATAATGAATAAGTGAAAGGGTCGGTCAATGTCGCCTCGCAATGCCGTGACTTGATCGACAAGATCAAAGCCGGAGAGTTCTCCCCCATCTATCTTCTGATGGGGGATGAACCTTATTATCTTGACATGTTGTCAGACGCTTTGATCGAGAACGCTCTTGACGAGTTCTCCCGTGACTTTAACGAGACGATTTGTTATGGCGCCGATGTTGATGCCGAGACGGTGATCACAGCGGCGAGAAGGTTTCCGATGATGGCGGAACGCCAGCTTGTGGTAGTCAAAGACGCTCAGGCTATGCGGGATCTTGAGAAACTGTCGGTCTATTGCGAGAGCCCTCTTGATTCCACGATTCTTGTCCTTTTGCTCCGAGGCGCATCCGCCGACAAACGAAAGTCCCTATACAAGCAGTGCCTGAAGAATGGGGTGGTGGTTGAGTCCAACGCCTTGAGGGACTACGAGATGCCTGGATGGATCAGCCAGTATTACTCTTCCAAGGGAGTGGATATCGCACCGGATGCGGCAGCCTTGTTGGCCGAGTTTGCCGGCACAGACATGAGCAAGATTGTCGTGGAGACGGATAAACTGCTGAAGAATCTTCCTGAAGGTGTATCGCGGGTCTCTTCAGCCGACATAGAGAGGAATGTGGGGATCAGCCGTGAATATAGCGTGTTTGAACTGACCAAGGAGCTGTCTTTCAAGAACGGGGCTAAAGCGATAGCCATCGCCATGCGTCTAGGGGAGTCTCCTCGATTCGCCATGCCGATGGCGGTCAGTGCTATATACACCCATTTTTCCCGAATTCTTAAATATGCGGCCCTTAAGGAGAAGAGCCGCTATCCGGATAAGACGGAGATCGCCGCTGCCCTTCAAGGGGTGAATCCTTTCTTTTGGAAGGAATATGATGTGGCGGTATCTAACTATCCGGTGCGTAAAGCGTTGGCGGCTATCTCCCTGCTTTGTGAATATGATTTCAAAGGAAAGGGAGGAGACGCCGGAGAGGCTTCGCCGGGAGAACTCCTTGTCGAGCTTACCATGAAGTTGTTGAATTTGTAATTATTTTTTAATTAATTATTGTTTTACAATAAATAATTATTATATTTGGTCCAAATATAAAGCAATATGGGACTAATAGAATGTAAAGGTATCTGCAAGCGTTTCGGTGAGAAGGTCGCTTTGGACAACCTGTCCGTTGATATTCCTAAGGGGAAGATCTTCGGTCTTCTCGGACCTAACGGTGCAGGCAAGACCACTCTCATCCGTATAATCAACAGAATAACGATCCCTAATAGCGGAGAGGTATTGTTCGACGGGCGTCCAATAACGCAATCTGATGTCGAGAAGATAGGTTACCTTCCAGAGGAAAGGGGATTGTACCGTAAGATGGAAGTCGGCGACCAGGCCATGTATCTCGCCCAATTGAAGGGTATGAGCGCTGCCGATGCCCGCAAGGAACTGAAACAGTGGTTTATCCGTTTTGGGATCCAAGACTGGTGGAAGAAGAAGGTCGAGGAACTCTCAAAGGGTATGGCCCAGAAAGTCCAGTTCATCACGACCGTGGTCCACAAGCCCTCGTTGATGATTCTCGACGAACCTTTCTCCGGGTTTGACCCGGTTAACGCGGAGCTTATCCGTAAGGAGATCTTGAGGCTCAATGAGGAAGGATCCACAATAATCCTGTCGACCCACAATATGGAGTCGGTGGAGGAACTTTGCGACGATATCGCCCTCCTCAATAAGTCCAAGTTGGTCGTTACAGGTGGGGTCGATGAGATCCGCCGTCATTACGGAAACAACAACATCGAGCTGATTTACACAGGTGAGCAGCCTGTCGAGGGTGCGGAAGGAGTGTTCAAGGTTCTCTCTGATGAGAATAACGTTGGAAGGCACACTGCCGTCCTTTCTCTCGAGCCGGGAGTATCTTCCAATGAAGTCCTCAGCTCTCTCCTCTCAGAGGGAGTCATGATCAACTCATTTAAGGAACTCATCCCCAGGATGAACGACATTTTCATCAAACTAGTGACAGAGGAGGCTTAATCATGGATTTCAGGATTATTAAAACAGTCATCTCCCGGGAGTATACCACCCGCGTCAAGAAGAAGTCGTTCCTTGTGACCACCTTTGTGGTGCCTATCCTTTTCGCCGCCATGATGGTCGTGGTTTTTCTCATCATGGGCAACACCAAGGAGAGGAAGATGGATGTGGCCGTGGTGGACCAGTCCGGCATTGTTATGTCGCATTTGGAGAGCGGTGACAGGGTCACATATACTGATTATTCATCCGAGGTTCCTGATTCAATCAAGGCTCACCTCAAGGATTATGGTAAGGATGCTCTGGTCGTGGTGTCTCCTCTAGATACTGTAAAGAAGACAGTCTCAGTCCAGGCATATTCGAAGGATCCGCTTGGAGTGGAGTTCACGGGAGGTCTTTCAGATAAGGTCGATGACGCTGTGGAAGAGTACCGCATCGCCCAATATGGCATCGACAATCTTCCACAGATCATGGAAGATGTCAAGTCCAATGTCAAGGTGACAGAGTATACCCTCGATGAATCCGGAAAGGAGAATGTCTCTGAATCAGGTATTTACATGATTGTTTCCATGTTATTGGGAATCATCATATGGATGTTCATCATGATGTTTGGAGGACAGGTGATGTCCAGCGTGATTGAGGAAAAATCCAGCAGGGTCGTAGAGGTCCTGATTTCCTCAGTCAAGGCGGTGGATCTCATGTTCGGAAAGATAATCGGAATCGCTCTCGTGGCGTTGACTCAGTTCCTGCTATGGATTGTGCTGACGGTTATCCTCACCTCGGCGGCAAGCATGTTCATCGGCAAGGATATGCTTAAGAGCTTCTCTGGGGATCCCCAGATGATGGCTCAGACCGTCGGAATGACCCCTGAACAGATGGAAGCCATCGGTGGTGTTGTCGCAGCGACTGACACGACTGCCACCTCTGACGTCATCGATAACCAGCCTGGCGGTTTGCAGACTGTCATGGCCACTTTGTCGAATATTCCATGGACGAAGTTGATCATTTCATTCCTTATCTTCTTCATCCTCGGCTACCTGCTGTACGCCTCCCTTTACGCCGCCATAGGCTCAGCTGTTGAGAGCGTTGAGGACACTCAGCAGCTCCAGATGCCGATCACGATTCCTCTGATGATAGCATATCTGATCATCCTCATGGCTTTCCAGAACCCCGACAGCCCTGTTGTAGTCTGGGCCTCGATGATCCCGTTCACTTCTCCAATAGTTATGCTGGCCAGGATTCCTTACGGTGTGCCTATGTGGCAGCTGATCGTCTCGATCGTATTGCTGTTCCTCACATTCATCGCCTGCGCATGGCTCTCGGCTAAGATTTACAAGGTTGGTATCCTGATGTTCGGCAAGAAGTCTTCATTCAAAGATCTTTGGAACTGGTTAAAACAAAAATAATTGAATGCTTATGAAAAAAATTATTCTGTTTACCGCGCTCCTGGCTTTATGCGTGGGGATCTCCGCCCAGACGGTGGATATCTCCTGGTCTAAAGAGCAGGTTGACGGTCACCGGACAGGGGTTGTCGCCTCTAATGCCTCAAACGTTGAGGAAGCGATGGGCTATGTCAAAGGGAAAGTCTATTATGCTCCCAACGGAAAGAAGTACCGCAAGGGATCCACACCTGAAGTCGCGAGGCTTATGATCAAAGCCCAGCCTGCGATGGCGCAAGTGAAGGAGGTGATAGGTTATTCCACCGCTTTCATGGATAGGACATATCCCGAGTGCCCTCTTTATGACTGGTTCGCCGACGTGGTTATGAAGTCCACCGCTGACAGTGTAGGCAGGAAAGTCGATATCGCGATACTCAATCGTGGCGGTGTCCGTATCGAGATGCCTCAAGGAGAGGTCCTTTACGATGACATCATGTCGATGTTCCCATTCAAGAACAATCTCTGTTATGTCGCTCTGAAGGGAAAGGATCTCAAAGTGATACTCGACCAGATGGCAGCCTCCACTTTCCAGATAGTCAGCGGAGTCAAGGTGGTCGCCCAGAATGGAAAGATCATCTCCGCCCTTGTGGATGGCGCTCCGATTGATGACGATAAGGTCTATGGAGTGGCCACACTCAACTTCCTCCTGGATGGAGGAGATGGTTATAGCATCGCCAAAAACGCGTTGGAAGTTATTGAGAGCAAAGGTTGGGTGTATGACACAATTCTTGCCTATGTCAAGAACCTGACAGCGGCCGGCAAGCCGATTGAGTTTGAGAATCAGAAATGGATCACTATCCTCAAGGAGGGGGACAAGAAATGAGACGGAGTATTCGATTAATGGCTCTGGCTGTCGCATTTGCCGTGGTTTTCACGACTGGTGCCAATGCTCAGAAGCGTCTGACAATAGTGCACTTCAATGATACCCATAGCCATGTCGAGCCTGAGCGTTCGGGTGATAATGTCGGTCATGGCGGAGTCATAGAGCGTGCAGCCTACCGTGACAGTGTCATCAAGGCTGATGGGAAAAAGAATGTCCTCTTGCTTCACGCTGGTGATTACAGCCAAGGAACATCCTATTTCACAGTTCTCAAAGGTGACCTCGAGATTGACTTGATCAATGCCCTGAAGTACGATTGCGTCACTTTGGGCAACCATGAGTTCGATAATGGTGTTGATGAACTCGCCAGGCGACTGGCTAACCTTAATTGCCCTGTCGTTTGCGCCAACTATGATTTCTCCGCTTTGGAGATGGGTAAATATGTCAAGCCTTGCACAGTCATCAAGAAGGCTGGGATGAGAATAGGAATTATCGGCTTGATGCCTGATATCTCCACATTGGTCTCTAAAGAGACTTCCAGCAAGATCCCCGCTTTTGATAACGCCGAGGTGGTCAACAAATGGGCTGTTTACCTCAGGGAGGAAGAAAAATGTGATTTGGTCATCGCCCTTACCCATATTGGATACGAGGATGAGCCTTACACCGATTTCAGACTTGTGAAGAACACTCGCGGGATAGATATCGTTGTTGGTGGCCACTCCCACACGTTCATCAAGGAGCCTGCCTATGAGAATAACCTTGACGGAGTTCCGGTGCCCATCGTTCAGAATGGTTGCTGGGGACTCGAAGTCGGAAACATGAAAGTCTATAAGAAAAAGTAATGAGATACAAACCGCTCACGACGTTATTGGCCGCTATATCTCTGCTGGTGGCCCAGGGGCTTGACGCCCAGATTAGAGGAACACATCAGGAACAACTCAAGAACTGGGAATTCAGCAAGGACGGCTCGTCGTGGAGTTCTGTCTCTGTCCCTCACTCCTATAATGCGTTGGATGGCCACTCGGCCAGTTACTACAGGGGAGAGGCCACCTATCGTCTCAACTTCAGGCCTGGTGAGATCAAACACCCTCATTACATATTGTTCGAGGGTGCCGCTCAATCTGCCACGGTTAATGTGAACGGAGTGCGTCTCGCTTCCCATAAGGGCGGATACACACCTTTCGTGGTGAATATTTCTGAGGCTCTGAAGAAAGGCTCCAACACTATTGAGGTCATTTGTGACAACAAGGAAGATCTCAGTATGGCCCCCGTCAGTTCTGATTTCAATAAGAATGGCGGGCTACATAATCCGGTCTGGCTGTTGGAGATGGATGACGTCCATCTTTCCCCTGAGGCATATGGAATGTATCGTATGCATTGCGCCACTCCTGAAGTCTCCAGACGTAGGGTGGAGACCAGGGTGAGGACCCGTCTGGTCAACTCCGGGACCAAAAGCGCGGATGTTATCGTGAGGGTTCTGCTTATGGAAGGGGATGGGTCTCTCGCATATCAGGCGGACAGGGAAATCCATCTGGCCCCGAATTCCGAGACTGATTTTGAGCATGATTTCGAGGCTACGGGAATCCGTTTCTGGAATGGTGTGCATGATCCGTATCTGTACACCTGCAGGATTGAGGTCTTCAAAGGACGCAGGGTGCTTGACATCGCTGAGGCCAAAATCGGTTATCGTTCTTACGAAATGGATCCGGCCAGGGGATTCCTTTTAAATGGCCAGCCGTACCAGCTTCACGGGGTCGCTATGCATCAGGATGCTGACAGGAGAGCCTCAGCTGTAACAGAAGCTGACATCCGCAGGGATTACAAGATAATCAAAGAGCTCGGTGCTAATTTCCTCCGTCTTGCCCATTATCCTCATAATGATCTTGAGTACAGGCTTTGTGATTCTTTGGGAATAGTCGTTCAGACAGAGGTACCGTGGGTCAATGTCTGCGGCACCGGGGCTAAACAGGCATATTTCAATAATATCCGCCATCAGATGGAGGAGATGGTGACCAATCTTTACAACCATCCCAGCATCGTTTTTTGGGGGATGTGGAATGAGCTTGACTCTTGGGGCAATAACGATGATCTTCAGGGAGCCTTTGACGCACCCAAAGTGCTGACTGAGACAGGGCGTTTATATGACTTGACCAAGAGGTTGGATCCCTACCGTCTCGTCGGATTCACTGACGATTCCCGCCTGAAGAGGGAAGGTTACCCTGGCCTAGCCGGGGATTTCTGCTCCCAGAATATATATCTTGGCTGGTATCAGACGCCGAACGATTTCAGCGGATTGACATCAGAGCTCAATGATGTCAAGGAGCGTCGTAGCGGTCCTGTGAGCCTTTCCGAGTATGGCGCCGGGATTAATCCTTTCTGCCATGTATGGGATCCTGCCAAGGCTGTCAGGGACAGGGAGGATGACTCTCGTCATTATGAGGAGTATGGCAATATGCTCCATGAGGCTTATGTACGCCAGATCATGAGAATGCCATGGCTGGGTTTCACCTCGGCTTGGGTCATGTTCGATTTTCCTGTAGCCAACAGGAACGAAGGTTTCATGGATTCCTCCGATGGAGAGCATTTCGTGGCGAATGAGTCGCGGAAGTATATGAACGACAAGGGGTTGGTCACTCGTGACCGACAGACAAAGAAGGATGTGTTCTATCTCTATAAATCCTTATGGAACAGGAAAGAGACGACAGTGTACATCACTTCCAGACGTCTTTGGTCCAGACCTGCCGGACAGGAGTTCTCCATAAAGGTCTACAGCAACGCCAAGAGTTTGTCCTTGTATCAGAACGGCAAGCTTGTGACAAAAAAGACAAGTTCGGGTGAAGATACCGGAGTCATTTGGACTTTCCCGGGTATCCGTATGAAAACCGATTCTGACTCTTTCAGGGTGGTAGCCAACAATGGTACCAGGGATGAGGTCACCTGGTTTCGGCGGTGATATTACTCTTCACCGGAAGTAAAGCGATAAGATAACCTATAAGGGCGACTCCCGCTATCGTAAGCAGGATGTCGCTCCATTTCACTATCACCGGGTAGGCGCTAACAAGGAAATTCCCTGGCATCTTGATAAAGCCGAATTTCTGCTGGAGGAGAGCGAATCCCGTCCCTATAACCAGACCAGCCGCGAGTCCAAGCAGGGATATAAGCCAACCTTCCAAGGTGAAGGTTTTCCGGAGTGTCCTGTCTGTCGCGCCCAGGCTCCGGAATGTCTCGATGTCATCCTTTTTCTCGATGATCAGCATCGTCAGGCTTCCGAAGATATTGAAAGCGATGATGATTATTATGAATATCAGGATAAGGAATATCGCCGCCTTCTCGTAGCGCATCATCTTGTAGAGGGAAGTGTTCTGCCTGAAACGGTCAAGAACTTTGAATCCGGGCCCCATGATGCCCTTTATCTCTCCTATGGTCTTCCTGATGTCCTTTTGTGAGACCTCCTCGTCCATCCTTATCTCAATTCCAGAGACCTCCTCCTCGTATCCGAGAAGCTGTCTCATCTGGTCCAGCGGCATGATCATCAATTCCTCATCAATCTGCTGATTGACAGTGAATATTCCCGCTGGTCTCATGCTGACGGACTCTATTGACGCCGCAGGGTTAGCCAAAGAGAAATTCCTGTCCCTTGCCGGGAAATATATTATGGCTGATGACAGGAAAGCCGGATTCATTCCCATTTTGTACGCTAATCCGGCTCCAGCGACCATTTGTGGAATCTCGCCTTTGTGGAGCGAGAATTCCCCGGTTGTCATGTGACCGATGAGGGGAGAGTCTTTCTCATATTCCTCATCGACTCCTTTAGCCTTTGCCACTCCCTGATGCTCATCATAGTCCACGAAGACGTTCTCCTCCAAGGTTTTATGACAGTGTTTCACTCCTGGAAGAGAAGCGACTTGAGCTATCAATCCATCATCCGGGACGAACACTTTCCCCTTTGCTGGAGAGATCATGATGTCGGGCTCCACATTGCTGAGAGTCGATTTGACCAGCTCATCGAAGCCGTTGTAGATCGATAGTATGATGATAAGGGCTGCCGTGCCGATAGCCATGCCGATGGCGCTGATCGCGGAGATGATGTTGATCACATTGTGAGACTTCTTCGCGAACAGGTACCTTCCAGCTATGAAGAGCGGCAGGTTCATCGGAGTGGTTTATTCTGGTTTGTAAGAGTCCTTGAGGGCAGTGGTCTTGTTGAACACGGCTTTCTCAGGTGTGCTGTCAGAATCCTTGAAATAGTACCCTGTACGCTCGAACTGGACTGCTATTCCGGAATTATCTTCCAGAAGCGCCGGCTCGGCGTATCCGGTCAGAACCTTGAGTGATTCGGGATTGAGGAAGTCCTTGTAATCCTTGTCCTCGGGGATTGAGTTCATGTCCTCTTTAGTGAACAGACGGTCGTAATCACGGATCTCAATCTCTTTGGCGAATTCGGTGGGGACCCAGTGGATGGTGCCTTTGACTGAGCGCCAAACCTCACCTCCTGGCCTCGTGGTGGGGTCGTATGTGCATTTGAGCTCCACGATATTGCCATCGGAGTCCTTCACAACCTCCTCGCACTTGATTATGTAGGTGTATTTAAGGCGGACCTCACCTTCCGGTTTGAGTCTGAAGAACTTCTTCGGTGCATCCTCCATGAAGTCGTCTCTCTCGATAAAGAGCTCACCTGTGAAAGGAACTTTCCTTGTCGCCCCTTCAGGTTCAGCAGGGTTAAGCGGGCAGTCGAACCATTCTACTTTCCCGGGTTCCCAATTGGTGATGGTGACTTTCAACGGATTCTGGACGACCATGTAGCGGTTGGCCCTGGCGTTGAGATCCTGGCGTACACACCATTCCAGAAGTTGGATGTCCATCATCTGGTCGCGCTTTGAGACACCGATCTTCTCGCAGAACATCTTAAGTGCCTCCGGTGTATAGCCTCTGCGTCTCACTCCGCAAAGTGTGGGCATCCTGGGGTCATCCCATCCGGCCACGAGACCCTTCTGGACAAGTTCAAGAAGCTTACGCTTGCTCATGAGAGTATATGTGAGGTTGAGTCTGGCGAACTCATACTGGTGGCTCGGGTAAATGTGCAGCGCTTGGATGAACCAGTCGTACAGAGGGCGATGGACGTCAAACTCGAGGGTGCAGATGGAATGGGTGATATGCTCGATCGAGTCGCACTGGCCATGAGTGAAATCGTACATCGGATAAATACACCATTTGTCTCCCGTGCGGTGGTGGGAGGCGTGCTTGATGCGGTAAAGCAGCGGATCCCTGAACATCATGTTAGGGGAGGCCATGTCTATCTTGGCCCTCAGAACCTTCTCACCGTCAGCGTATTTCCCTTCTTTCATCTCCCGGAAAAGCTTGAGGTTCTCCTCGACGCTCCTATTCCTGTAGGGGCTCTCCTTTCCAGGTGTATCGACGGTGCCGCGGCCCTTACTGATCTCCTCCTGGGTCTGGTCGTCAACATAGGCGAGACCTTCCTTGATGAGCTGTTCCGCCCACTCGTAGAGTTGGTCGAAGTAGTCCGAGGCGTAAAGCTCCTTGTCCCACTTAAAGCCCATCCAGCTGATGTCCTCCTTGATGGCGTCGACGTACTCCGTGTCCTCCTTAGTGGGATTGGTGTCGTCGTAGCGAAGATTGGTCTTTCCGCCATACTTCTCAGCCAGGCCGAAGTTGATGCATAGGCTTTTGGCATGGCCGAGATGGAGGTAACCATTGGGCTCCGGAGGGAACCTGGTCATGACGCTTTCCACCTTGCCCGACTTCAGATCGTCCTCAATTATCTCTTCAAGGAAATTCAATTTCTTGGTCTCTTCCATTTTTTCCAAACTTTGATCAATCCAACAAAGATACAAAAAAGCGGGCTTATGTCAGATTATTTGGGTATATTTGTTTCTCTTCTCTTTATCGCTGTTTTGATCTGGCTCCTTCCGGAGGCTACGTCGCTGTAATTTCCCCGGTTAAGTGATCTATCCCTCAAGTATCTGACTTGCGGCGTTCTTCGTGTCCACTTTCTCTATGACACGCTCAAGGATGCCGTTCTCGTCGAAAATGAATGTGCGTCTGAGAGTGCCCATTGTGGTCTTACCGTACATCTTCTTCTCGCCCCAGGCTCCAAAGTCCTGTAGCATCTGGGTGGATGTGTCCGCGAGGAGACGGAATGGAAGCTCATACTTGGCCCTGAACCCCGTATGGGACTTGGAGCTGTCTTTGCTGACTCCAACGACATTGTAACCTGCGGCAGTGAGCTCAGCGTAATTGTCCCTGAATGAGCAAGCCTCGGCAGTGCAGCCTGAGGTGTTGTCTTTTGGATAGAAATAGATTATGGTCTTGCGGCCTTTTCCGATGAAGTCTTCTGATTTCACGGTATTTCCGTCCTGGTCCAGGACCTCGAAGGACGGCATTTTGTCTCCAATCTTAAGCATGGGTCGGTTATTATTGTTATCTTGTTTTCACTTTCACAAATATACTTAAAACGGATTATCTTTGTAATGGTAAAGCGTAATCAGATGAAAAAGATTTTTCTTTCCGTTCTGGTCTGCCTGGTGTGTGGGCTGACGGCATTCTCACAAGAGTTCCAAATTCCCGAGCGTGTGAAAGATCCTGGAGTTATCCAGGTGTTGTGCATCGGTAATTCGTTCACATATGTTCATGATTCTGACATGATACTACGGGAAATAGCTCGTAGTCAGGGACTTGATATTCGTATAGGGAAGTACCTCGCAGGCGGCTACACTTTCGGTCGTCATCTTGGGAATGCTGATTCCAGGGCCGCTGTCGATTTCGGTGGCTATGATTTCGCCTTCCTTCAAGATCAGAGCGCTAACCCGGCCAGATATTCCAGGGATAAGGACAAACAGGTGTTGAAAGATCTCAAGACACTGAAGAAGAATGTTTTGGCTCATTCTCCCGGATGCAAGGTGATTCTTGAGAGAACTTGGACTTACAGCGGTTTTGAGGCCGGAGGTTTCGGAACAGCGGAAAGCCTTGATTATCACCTCGGAAGGGGAGCGGCTAAGATGGCCCGGAAGGCCCGGACAGGGCTTTCCCCAATAGGTGACGCGTTTAATCTTGCCATGAAGATATGGCCGGAAGGAAAACTACTGGGTCCCGACAATCATCATCAGTCCCTGGAGGGAGCTTATCTCAAGGCCTGTGTCAATTACTTGCTGATTGCCCGAAAGCCGTTCTCCGGCACTCCGGCCAGCTGTGGAGTCAATCCAGAGGTCGCCTCTTTCCTCCGTGCCATAGCCCAGCAGGTTGTTCTCGGTGACATCAAGTAGCTCCGTTTTTTCTCGGATTATCCGCGTTAATTCGCTATTTTTGTATGATAAGAAAGATCCGGATATGATTAAGTCAATGACAGGTTACGGCAAGGCCGAGGCCGTCCTGGAGACAGGGAAACTCACCATCGAGATAAAGACTCTCAACGGAAAGAACTCCGACGCCAACATAAAGACCCAGCTCCTTCCGAAGGATAAGGAACTGGTGATTCGCCAGATGATCGCCGAGTCTCTGGTTAGAGGGTCGATAGACTTCTTCATGACCTGGGAGCCGGGAGCCGGATCCGCCAAGCAGGTCAATCCTGTTCTGGTCAAGGAATATTTCGGCCAGATGAAGGAGATCCGCAACAATCTCACTAGCTACCGCGCGGCCAATTTCGGAGACCAGGCGAGGATGGACAACGAGCTTCTGACCTCAATAATGCGTTTTCCGGACGTGATGGACAATTCAAGGCAGGATGTCGTGACTGAGGAAAACTGGCCGGTGGTGGAAAAAGCTGTAAAGGAGGCTATCCGGGCTGTAAACGACTACCGGAGCAAGGAGGGCGAGGCGCTTTATAAGGATGTGACCTCCAGGGTGAGAGGTATAATGGAGCTGGAGGATGAGGTTGAGAAGCTTGAGCCGGAGAGGGTATCCTCAGTCAGGGAGAGGCTCCAGAGGAGTCTTGCTGACCTTGAGCAGAAGGTTGATCCTTCCAGGTTTGAGCAGGAGATGATTTTCTATCTGGAGAAACTGGACATCAATGAGGAGAAAGTGCGTCTGCGTCAGCATTGCAGGTATTTCCTCGACACGATTGATTCAGAGCCGTATCCAGGGAAAAAGCTTGGCTTCATTATCCAGGAGATGGGTCGCGAGATAAACACGACCGGATCGAAGGCGAACCATGCCGGCATCCAGAGGCTCGTGGTCAGGATGAAGGACGAGCTGGAGAAAGTCCGTGAGCAGTCCATGAATATTCTTTAGTCAAATGAATAAAGACACCATCATATTGATAATCTTGGCCGTTGTGGCGATTCTTGCCTTAGTGGGGATGTTCGTGGTTATGTCCCGGGGGGCAAGGGAACGGGCAAAGCTGGTCAAGAAATACGAAGATGCCGAAGATGCTCTGCAGGACCGTATCACCAACCTTACCAGTGAGAAAGCCGCGGTGGAAAGCCTTCTTGCTGCCAGGGATGAGTATGAGACCCGGCTCAAAGAGGAACGTGACAGAGCTGCCCAGGCGCAAAAAGAGGCTCAGGAGAAGGCCCTCAAGATGCAGGAGGAACGGCACCAAAAGGAACTGGAAAGCATGAGGGACTCTTTCAAGGCCCTCTCGGCCGAGAATAGCGCCGCTTTCAAGAGCCAGAGCGCTGAGTCTATCGCTGAGCTCTTGAAGCCGATTAAAGAGAAGTTTGAGGCCTTCGATAAGAGTGTGAGGGAGTCCAGGATGGAGAGCGCTGCCCAGAGCGCTGCCATGAAAGAGAACATCGATAACGTCCTGAAGCGTTCACAGGCCGTGGGTGAGGAGGCCAGGAATCTCGCTAACGCATTGACAGGGTATTCAAAGGTCCAAGGGGACTTCGGTGAGATGTTGTTAACCGATGTCTTGAAGAACGCCGGGCTTGTCGAGGGGATTCATTTCTTCACTCAAGGTGTAATCACGGACAGAGATGGTCACGAGATTAAAAGTGATGAGGGAAGGACTTTGATTCCGGACGTCATGGTGTACTATCCGGATGACACCACCGTCATCATAGATTCCAAGGTCAGTCTCAACGCGTACAAGGAATATATGGTCAGCGAGACTGTCGATGCCAGGAGGAAGTTGGCCAAGGCTCATGTGGAGAGCGTGCGCAAGCATGTGGATGAGCTGAAGACCAAGGATTACGCTTCGTATATTCCTCAGGGAAGGAGGAAGGTCAATTACAACTTGATGTTCATCCCCGTGGAGGGCGCTTTCAGGCTGATGCTCGAGGAGGACCCTATGTTGTGGCAGGTGGCAAAGGATAATAATGTCCTTATTGTCAGCCAGATGACGTTGATCATTGTTTTGAATATGATCCAGATGGCTTGGAAGCAGGCCAATCAGGAGAAGAATATAGCCGAGGTTTACAAGACAGCGGAGGAGCTGATGAGCCAACTTGGAGGTTGGATGGGAAGCTATGTCAAGATAGGTGATGCTCTGGAGAAAGCCGCCGCGGCTTATGGAGACGCTTCCAAGAAACTGTCAGACTCTAATCAAAGCGTCATAAAGAAAATCCAGAAGCTTGAGAAATTGGGTCTGTCTCCCAAAAGGTCACAGGGAAAGATAAAGACAACAGGGCGAACGATGGGCCCTGAATCGATAATTCCGGCCGTCCTCTCGCCTGGTGACGAGATGGAAGCCACAAAGAATCAAGAGGATGAGAACTGATGTTGATTTCGCCGCCATGGCGGCCCGTTACAGGTCTGAGCTGCTATACAATGTGCTCCCTTTTTGGCTGGAGAAATCCCAGGACAAGGAGTTCGGAGGGTATTTCACCTGCCTGGATCGGGAGGGGAATGTTTTTGACACTGACAAGTTTGTCTGGCTTCAGGGAAGGGAAGTGTGGATGTTCTCCATGCTTTATAACTCTTACAAAAAGGACCCCGCATGGCTGGATTGCGCCAAGCAGGGGGCTGAGTTCCTGTTACGCCATGGTTACACAGGCGACTATGACTTCTATTTCTCATTGACCAGGGATGGCCGTCCACTTATTCATCCCTACAACATTTTCTCCAACACTTTCGCCTGCATGGCTTTCGCCCAGCTCGCGAAGGCGACAGGCGACGACAGGTACGCCCTTGTCGCTAAAGAGACTTTCCGCAGGATTCTGGAGAGACGTTCCAATCCCAAGGGGCCATGGCTCAAAGCTGTGCCTGGGACCAGGCCCATGAAGGATTTCGCATTGCCGATGATTATCTGCAATATGGCTTTGGAAGTCGAGGAAATAATTGATGATCCGGAGCTTATGGAGAAAACTATAGACGAGTGCCTACATGAGGTTTTGGATGTGTTCTATCAGCCGGATCTCGGAGTGATGGTGGAGAACCTGTCTTCTGTGGACGGAAGTCTCGTGGATTGCTTTGAGGGACGTAGAATCAATCCGGGACACGATCTGGAGGCCTTATGGTTCATCGAGAACCTCGGCATCAGGAAAGGGGACAGAAAACTGATAGAGAAGGCGGTCGAAATCTCGTTGAGGGTTATCGAATATGGCTGGGACGAGACCTACGGAGGCATATTCTATTTCATGGACCGCAAAGGCTGTCCTCCCCAGGAGTTGGAGTGGGACCAGAAGTTGTGGTGGGTTCATATCGAGGCTGCCATAGCCATGCTGAAAGGGTATCAGCTGACCAGGAACGAGAAATGTCTGGACTGGTTCCTGAAGCTAGATGATTATCTCTGGAAGCATTTCAAAGACAAGGATTTCCCGGAGTGGTTCGGATATCTTAACCGTAGGGGGGAAGTGCTTCTTCCCTTGAAAGGCGGTAAATGGAAGGGGTGTTTCCATGTCCCTAGAGGTCTGTATCAGATTGGTAATATACTTGAGGATCTGTCGCGATGAGAAAGTCACTTGTCAGGCTTGTTTTGGCCGTTATCTTTTGCCTTTGTGTCTCATGTGGTCACAAGGATGAAGAGTATTTCATGATACCATATTCACCGGTCGCGCCATCGTTGGATGGGCTTCTTACCGCTGCGGTATGGGATGCCATTCCCCCTGTGGTAGGGTTTCATGCTCCTTGGGACGGACTTGATGACGAGACTGTTTTCAAGTGCATGGTCACGGACAACCTTTTCTTGTTCAGGTTCGACATACAGGACACAACGTTGGCCCTGAAAGGTGATTTCACCAACGAGATGGATGTGTCACCCGAGGACAGGGCGGAGGTTTTCTTCTCCCACGCCGGTGAGCTTGACAAATATATCGGTGCCGAGATGGATCCGGCTGGCCATGTCCTGGATTATACTTGTGAGTTATACAGGAAATTCGACTATGACTGGAATTTCAGCACCCTCGATTATTGCCATGAGATAAGACCTGATGGGTATTCCATCGCCGGAAGTGTCACTTTGGAAGAGCTTGCTGAATTCGGTGTTGATGTTGAGAATGGCTTCCTTATGGGAGTGTTCAGGGCTGATTTCAGGCCAGATGGCGATGTCAACTGGTACTCTTTGAAACTGACAGATGACAAGAAAGCGGATTTCCACCAGCCGAATGTGTTTTTTAAGGCCAAGGCTGACAAGGATCCTTTTTTCAAGATGAGGGGAGCCGTCTTATCCGTGGAGGATCTCGAGTCTACCTCTTGGCCATCTATAGCCAAACGGAACGGTATCAACACCATAGGGACCCATGTGACTCCCTCTCAAGTGTCGGATTTCATGCGTTTGGAAAAGGGCAGGATTTTCTTCCGGGAGTGTGAGAGGATGGGAATAGATGTTGAGCACCAACTCCATGCGATGGGTGATTTACTTCCCAGGGACCTGTTCGCTGAGGATTCAACCATGTTCAGGATGAACAGGGAAGGAAAGAGGGTGGCTGATTTCAACTGCTGCGCCCATTCTGATAAGGCTTTGGAGACGATTTCTTCAAGAGCCGCCAAGTTCGCCTCGGATTTGCCCACGACCAATCACCGGTATTATTTCTGGTTGGACGACAACTCTGAGCCTTGTTTTTGCCCTCTATGCAGGGAGTACTCGGCGAGTGAGCAGGCTCTTATAATCGAGAACCGGATGCTTGAAGCCATCAGGGAGGTTGATCCGGAAGCCACTCTGGCCCATCTCGCGTATCAGCGTACCATGGAGCCTCCTGTGAAAGTCAAGCCATCTGATGGAATATTCCTTGAATTCGCTCCTATCGAGAGGCAGTGGGACCGGCCATTATCTGACCTCGATGCCCCTGGACGGAAAGGCAGGATGTCCCATAGGAGAGTGATGGAGTTATTGGACGCCAATCTAAAGGTTTTCCCTGCCGAGACCGCTGTCGTCTTGGAATATTGGCTGGACGTGTCTCTGGCCAGTGATTGGAAGAAGCCGGCGGTTCAATTACCATGGCATCCGGAAGTGTTCGCGCGAGATTTGGAAGTTTACAAAAGCCGTGGAATCAGCAATGTCACGTCCTTCGCGGTCTATATGGACTCCACTTATTTCAACACTTATCCCGGCGAGGAATGCCTGAGGGATTACGGGACAATTCTCGGTGTGTACCGATAAGAGGATTTTTAATATATTTGTAAACTGAATATTATCGGTTTGAATGTTCAAAAGACTTAAAGAAAGGATAAGGGACACAAAACTGTCGATGCGGACGAAGCTGACTCTCAGCCTCTCAGCGATAGCTGTGGCTCTTCTTGCCTCAAGTGTCATATCCATCCTCGAATACTCCAGGATGAGCCATTATGTCTCTGACTTGATGGCTGACAATATCAAAAGCGTCGGGGTTGCCCAGAAGCTATCCGAGGTCAGCAGTGAGTACAACCTGGGCATCCTGGCGGTGATCGGGGATGACGCGGTCTCCGCTTTGCCGGATTTCCACCAGGAAGAGTTCATGGCGCATTGTGATTCGCTCAGGCAGTCACTAGTCTCGGACAAGATGCTGCCCCTGACTGATTCCGTGGTATATGCATACTCAGCTTATATGCTGACTTCCATGGAGTTGAGCGATGTATTGCTCTCGGACTTCATAGACACAAGGACATGGTACTTTGAACGTCTTCAACCGCAATTCAAGAGACTTAACGCATATATAGACAATCTTGACGACGCCATATATGCTGAGTTGAAGAAGAACTCAGAGACTTTCCAGAGAGGGTTCTATCGCAGCATCATTCCTGGTGCTGTGGCTGTCGGGGTCGGACTGCTTCTCATCTTGATGCTGCTGTTCTTCCTTCTCGTGTATTACGTCAATCCTCTATACCGGATGCTTGAGGGACTCAATAACTACAGGTCCTTCAACAAGAAATACACATACTCCTTCGAGGGCGATGATCAGCTTCTGGAGCTCAACGATGGGATCACGGAACTAGTGAGTGAGAACCAGCAGCTTCGTAAGCGAGTCACGGACATGAGGAACAAGATGGCCCCGAAGCCTGCAAACGAAAGCCAGGAATGAATATCAAGGTGATATCAAGATATGTGGGCTCCGCGTTGTTGGTCAGCGCGCTGTTCATGTTCTTGTCCATACTGGTCTCTGTGGCTAATGGTAACGATAGCGCCTTGGCCGCTTTGCTTATCAGTTTCACCATCACCTTCGCGGTCGGTATTTTCCCATTCATTTTCGTGAGGCGGGCCAAGGAGATCACCCTTAAGGACGGGTACATGATAATAGTCCTGTCCTGGCTTCTGTCATTTATCTTCGGCATGCTTCCGTATGCCCTGTGGGGAGGCCCTTTCACTGTGATAAACGCTTGGTTTGAAAGTGTTTCCGGATTTACAACAACCGGTGCTTCCATTTTGGAGGACATTGAGTCCCTGCCAAATAGCTTGCTTTTCTGGCGTTCCTCAACACATTTCATCGGGGGCTTGGGAGTAGTGGTGTTCCTGCTTCTCGTGATCCCGAGCTCGTCACAGATGAAACTCCGTCTCACTAACCTGGAGCTTTCATCCCTGTCGAAGAGCGAGTATAGGTCTGGGACCAACAAGACGGTGTATATATTCACGAATGTCTATGTTGGCATGTTGGTCGCTTCTTTCGCCGCGTACCTGATTTGCGGGATGAGCCCTTTCGACGCGATCAACCATGCGATGAGTGTCACCGCCACGGGAGGTTTCAGCACTAAGAATCTATCTATAGGCTCTTTTGACTCAGTGGCGGTCGATCTCGTCACGATGTTCTTCATGCTGCTATCCTCTATCCACTTCGGGATGGTCTACGTGGCGATTATCACAAGGAGTCTCAAGCCTTTCAAAAATGAGATATTCAAGTTTTATTTCTGGATATTGATTGTCACCAGCGTGGTCGTGGCCATCTCCCTTAAGGCTAACGGGATTGAGGGCACATGGGGTAAGAGCTTCCTTTCCAGCTCCTTCCATGTGTTGAGTTACGCTTCCACCTCCGGATTCGGAATCTCTGACAATGGTGTCTGGCCGGCATTGCCCTCGGCGATGCTTGTGTTCGTGAGCATCTGGTGCGGAATGGCGGGGTCAACCACCGGTGGCATAAAGTCCGATAGGGCGCTCCTTCTTTGCAAGGAGATACATTACCGTCTCAAGACCGTGCTCCATCCAGCATCTGTCAACGAAGTCAGGGTCAATCGTCGTGTCGTCAGGCAAGAGGACATCGCACCGCATATCCTTTACATCGCTTTGTACATGATGTTGATCATTGTTTCCCTGGCGATTAATCTCGCTGTCAACCCTCATAACGCCAATGCTGTCGCCGCTACATTCACCTCTTTGAGTAATGTTGGCCCGGCTCTCGGCGATCTTGGGGTTATGGGTAATTTCAGTGCTGAGCCCACCGGAGCCAAACTGATGTACACAATCGACATGTTCCTTGGACGTGTCGAGATTTATCCTGTTCTCGCTGTCATGATGATGTTATTCGGCAAGAGTGCCAAGTGATGGACAGGAGAGGCTTTTTCTACAAGAGATTCAGGGATCATTTCCCATATGACCTGACTCCTGACCAAGACAGACTTTTCTCGGAGATTGCTGGTTTCTTGGTTGGTGACGATCACGATATCCTGGTTGTGAATGGCTATGCCGGTACTGGAAAGACTACCGCTTTGGCCGCGGTCATTGAAGCCATGGATGATTTGCGACCTGTCAAAGATGACCTACCGGAGGAGATATGTATTCTTCTGGCTCCCACAGGACGGGCCGCGAAAGTGCTATCGCAGTATGCCCACAAGCCGGCGAGCACTATCCATAAATGTATATATCGCCAGAAATCAATAGGTTCTGATGGATTTGGCCAATTCTCCCTGGCTCCTAACAAGAGGTCACACAAGCTTTTTATTGTCGATGAGGTCTCTCTTATAGGAATTGAGGGTCAGGCAGGGAATGGCTCGGCCATGTTTGGCACAGGTGATCTCCTCAAGGATTTAGTGGACTTTGTGAGGTCAGGAAATGATTGCCGTATAATCATGATTGGGGACTCGGCCCAACTGCCGCCAGTCGGTTTGGACGCTTCTCCGGCCCTATCCAGTGAGTACATGGATGGTTTCGGAGGTGTGGCATATTGCTCCTTGACAGAAGTTGTGCGTCAGCAGAAAGAGTCCGGGATTTTATGGAACGCGACACGGATAAGGGAATTAATAACTCGGGATCCCTATGGCGACGCTTCTTACACTCCGGATGAGCTCGGGCTCAGGACGGAGGGTTACGATGATATAGTAAGGATCAGTGGAGGAGAGTTATTGGACTCTCTTAATCAGGCGTATTACACTGATTATTCGAAAGATGACGCCATCGTCCTATGTAGGTCGAACAAGAGGGCCAACAGATATAACGCCGGGATAAGGGCTCAAGTCTTCTATGACGAGGAAAGGCTGGTCCGGGGTGAGAAACTGATGATAGTTAAGAACTGTTATCAATTCACAGGCGAGGCCAAGGGGATGGATTACATCGCCAACGGGGATATCGCCAAACTAGTGTCTATCAAGAACTTCGAGGAAAGATACGGCCTGACGTTCGCGGATGCCCGCCTCTCTTTCCCGGATTACGATGACGCGGAGATAAAGGCCAAGGTTTGCCTTGACACTCTTGAGTCGGAGGCCGCTTCCCTCACATACGAGCAGCAGAACATGCTTTACAACGGAGTCAGTGAGGATTATTCCCATCTCACCACAAAGAAGAAACGCTACGAGGCGGTCCGGGAAGATCCGTATTTCAATGCCTTACAGCTGAAATACGCTAACGCCATCACTTGTCACAAGAGTCAGGGCGGACAGTGGAGTTGTGTTTTCGTGGATAATCCCTTTTGGCAGGATGAACTCACAACCGACGATCTAAAATGGCTTTACACCGCTCTGACCAGGGCTGTGGAGAAAGTCTATCTCGTGAACTTCAAGGATGAATATTTCAATAGTTAAGTTATAGTCATGAAGAAACTCTTATTATCCTTATCCCTTTGCGTCGCCACAATTGCAGGCGCCCAGGAATTCAACCGGCTTCCCATGATGGGAGGATGGGTCGGTGACCATCAGGCGGCCTTCTATTACAATATAGGAGGATCTGTCTCTGAGGACGATTTCGTTGTTGATGCCGCTACGGGCAAGAGGACAAAGGGCGTAGCGCTTCCGTCAATGTCGAGGCCCGGCAGAGGATCTCTTCCGGTCAAAATCGACGGGGCTGAGAACCTCACGTACTCTCCTGATTCCACGAAGATGGCCTTCACTCGGGATAACGACCTGTGGGTGGTGGATATGGCCACAAAGAAAGAGACTCGTCTAACATCAGATGGCTCAGATGTCATCCTGAACGGCTACTCCTCATGGGTGTATTACGAGGAGATCCTCGGGAGATTCACCAGGTATAAGGCTTTCTGGTGGTCTCCCGACTCGAAGAAAATCGGTTTCTATCGTTTCGACAATACCGAGGTGCCGTTCTTCCCGATTTATTCCGCTGTCGCTGTTGACGCTGACCGCTCAGGCCTCCAGCTTGGTTTCGGCCAGAACGCCGGAGGTGCAGTTGATCTGGAGGATATGTCCCCCACGGGAGGCTCGGTCAGGATGACCAGGTATCCAAAATGCGGGGATCCCAATCCCAAGGTCCGCATAGGTATAGTGAATCTGGAGAATGGCAAGACCGCGTGGGCGGACTTCAACGAGGATGACGACCAGTATTTCGGGACTCCGTTCTGGGGCGCCGACAGCAAGGCTTTCTTCATCCAGCGGGAGCCCAGGATCCAGAACACCCTTGACCTTTACGCTGTCTCTCCGGAGAACGGTTCCAAGACCCACATCTATCACGAGACATATAAGACATGGCTCGACTGGATCGAGGGTATGTACTTCGGCCGCGACGGCCTCTACATGGTCCGCTCGTTCGAGACAGGATGGGAGCAGATATATTTTCTTTCTTATGACGGAAAGATTCTCAAGCGTCTGACCGACGGGGAAAACTGGAGGACGCAGATCTTCTCCGTCAAGGAGGGAAAGCCGGCGAGAGGTTTTGACGGTACCACCTCTGAGATCGTGTATTCAGCACAGCGGGATTCTCATGTCAGGACAGGTATTTATTTTGCCACAAAAGGCTCTGTCAGAACCATTTCCGATCCTGCTCTCAGTGCTTCTATGATATTGGTTTCCCCTGATAAGAAGTATGTCACGGCGATCATGAGCAACTCAAATACCCCGAATCAGCACTGGATTTATAACCTCGCGAAACCTTCCAAGTCATTTAAGGTCGCGGACCTGGCAGGCCCCGATTTCAATCCGGACGCCACGAAGCTCCCGAGAATCATCACAATGACCACGAGCGACGGTCTTGAGCTGCCCGGTCTTATCGTGTATCCGAATGATTTCGATCCCTCGAAGAAGTATCCTGTCCATGTTGATATCTATGGCGGCCCCGACACTCCCCAGGTGTCCGACAGATTTAGCACTTTTAATCGTTACCAGTGGTATTCCGACAATGGGATCATAGAATGCGTCCTCGACTGCAGGGCTGCCGGTTACAACGGCCGCAAGGGTCTTGACATGATTTACAAGCATCTTGATGAGATTGAGGTCAAGGACTTTGTAGAGTGGGCGGATTACCTGAAGAAACTCCCGTATGTCAATGGCGATAAGATCGGTGTTGAGGGATTCTCTTTCGGTGGCACGATGACCGCTCTGCTTGTGATGAAGCATCCGGAGGCCTTCCATTATGGAATAGCTGGTGGAGGAGTCTATGAGTGGGCACTTTACGACACTCATTACACAGAGCGCTTCATGTCCACCCCTCAGGACAATCCAGAAGGTTATGAGAGGACAAAGGTGACGAACGCGGCGAAGGAGTATCCTGTCACGGAGGAGAATTATGACGGCTCGGTGATGCTTAAGCTCACCCATGGTACCGGAGATGATAACGTCCACTTCCAGAATACCTTGAAACTTGTTGACGCCCTCCAGGCCGGAGGCAAGAAGTTCGAGCTGATGATCTACCCTGACGGCATGCATGGTTACAGAGGTTATCAGGGTAGGCATTTCAGTGCCGCCAACAGGGCTTTCTGGCTGAAATATCTTAAAGGGGAGTGATGAATCTCAAGGCCACGTTCTGCGCCGCGCTGATGATGGCGCTGTCGTTCTCCGGGTCAGCTCAGAAGGTGACCCGGAGCCGGCAGGTGCCAGGTCTCAGAACTTATGATACCGACCTAGCCGTGATGTCCAGGGAGGAGAAGGATTCGGTGAGGATGGTGACGGAACTGTGGAAGAACTATGTGGATTCCTATTCTTCCGCTTCTGTGTCCGAGCAGGAAAGACGTTCGATGTGGGTGGATGGAACGCAGGACTATCTGGCTGAATTCGATGATGGTGTGCTCCTCTATTCCTCTTTCCGGGAGAATAAGATCCTGGATGTGAGGAAGATCGCTCCCGGGACATATCAACTCTCCGTGATGACCAGTAGCAAGCTTCCCGGCGAGGATTTCTATGGGTGGAACGAGTGTGTGTACAGGGTTTGTGCTCTGGCAGTGGCCAGGTCTGACGACAAGGAGCGTCGCTACAACCCTTTCAGGCTTTGCAATTGGTTGGATGCGGTGATCCCGACTCTCTCGAAGACGGAGGTGGGAGTATTGGATTATTTCTGTGCTCCGGGATGCAAAGTTCCACTGTCCGATGCGGTGGAGGTGGCCGGTTTCGTGGACGCTCTATCCAATGAATATGGATTCGGTTTTGACTCCAGGATCCGCTATGTCGTGGCTCCAACTGTGGATCAGTGTGAACAGTTCTCCGGATTCCTGTTCAATGCATATTCGAACCCGATGATGGGTTCGGCCGTGCCCAAAGCCGCTGACTTCACGTTTTATGGCCGACCTTTCGGAACGTCCACTCTGGTCTCCAACTTTTATGATGATCTTCATGACCTCGCGCTGTTGGTTGTACGCTCTTGCAGGCCTGAGGCGTTCTCGATGATTCAGGAAGGATTCGCCACATTCCATGGCGGTTACATGAGCAATTCCTACGAATCCCTGAAGGAGTCGTTGAGGCTTTTCATGGAATCACATGAGGAGATTGATTTCTCCGACGAGGATTTGTTCTATGATCTCACTATGCCTGTCAAAGGAGTGGAGTCAACCGTAGTGATCCCGCTTGAAGGTTTGCTGGGAGCCCTGTTCGTCGAGCACGCGTGGAAGAACGGCGGCGCCTCCCTGGTCGAGGAGCTATTGGCATGTCATGACTATCCGGAGGTCCTGAAAGTATTCCGGGTTAATCCGGAGGATGCCGGGTCCTTCATCAAAATACTTTTCTGACGTGGGTGACTTCGAGAGATTCATTTTGGAGAATGAGGAGGCAGGGACCTCCCGACTCCTTCTCTCCCATGTGGATTGGCCTTCGCCACCGGATGGTTTTATTCTTTCCGGCTTTGGAGGGAAAGAATTGGCTGTCAACACTATAGAGGCTCGCCATAAACTCAGGGACAAAGTTCCGGAGTGGTATTCGATGTCTTCTTTGGTCTATCCGTCCTCCCTTTGTGCTGAGCAGTGCAGTTCTTCGGTTACAGCTGGTTACAAGGCATCTCTCGCCAAAAGAATCTTAGATGGAGCCCCCGGTCGTGTCGCTGATCTGACCGGTGGACTAGGGGTCGACTCATGGGCTTTCTCCTCCGTCGCTTCGGAAGTCCTTTATAATGAGAGAAATAGCGACTTGGTGGCTGCCGCAAAGCATAATTTTAACGAACTTGCGGCCAGCAATATACGGGTAGAGAATGTTGAGGTAGAGAAAGATTCGCTGGGTACGCTCCTTGCGGGTTTCAAACCGGATATCGTGTTTCTCGACCCGGCTAGAAGAGACTCTTCGGGCGGAAAGGTGTTCCTTTTGGAGGATTGCTCGCCTAACGTGTTGGGGCTCGTCTCGGATCTTTTCCGATATTCGCCTAATATCTTGTTGAAACTCTCACCCATGGCCGACATCACCATGGTAGTTGAGCGTCTCAACCGCTCATACGAGTCAGCCTTGATGGAGGGTGGCTCATCTGGATGGAACGGCAATTGGGTACGGGAAATCCATGTGGTCTCAAGTATGGGGGAGTGCAAGGAACTGCTTGTATGGATGGATCGTGATTGGAATGGAGAGTATTCTGTCATCTGCAGGGAAGATGGAGGCTCCATTTCCATGTCATATTCTGAATTGACTGGGGCGAAGCCCGTTTTGCCTGACTCCTCATTTGTGAGATATCTTTACGAGCCCGGGAAGTCTTTGGCTAAAGCCGGGGCTTTCAATGTGCTGTGTGAGAGGTTTTCTCTTGTCAAATTGGCTCGTTTCACCCATCTTCTCACTTTCCCGGATGCGGTCACCAAGGAGGAGGCGATGTCGAGGCTTGGGATCTTGACTGGAATGGGAAAGTTATTCGAGGTCGTTGAGGTATTGAAGATGAGTAAAGCGTCGATGCGTGAAGTTGGGAAACGTTATCCGAGGTCTGAGGTGTCGGCTAGGAATATCCCTTTGACAAGCGCTGAGCTCAGGGCAAGGCTTGGGGTAAAATCTGGCGATGACGCTCATGTTTTCGGGGTGAGGATCGAGACGCCTTTCCAGGCGGACAATTTCCTGTTGGTTTGCCACCGTATTTGAACTTTTTTCTGTAAATTTGAAAAATAACTTATTTCTTTTATATGTCACAGGATTATAAGGCAGCGGCCCAGAAGTGGCTTGACGGGGATTTCGATCCCGAGACCAAGATGAAAGTCATCGAACTGAGGAACACCGATCCGGCAGGGTTCGAGGACGCTTTTTACAAGAATCTCGAGTTTGGCACAGGAGGACTCCGCGGTATCATGGGAGTCGGAACCAACAGGATGAACAAATATACTGTCGGAATGGCCACTCAGGGACTCGCCAATTATATCCTTAAACATGTGGATGGGGATGATATACGGGTCTGTATCTCATATGACAGCCGTAATAACTCCAAGTTGTTTGCGAAGATATCCTCCGATATTCTCAGCGCCAATGGAATAAATGTTTTCCTGTTCGACAATATCCGTCCCACCCCGGAGCTTAGTTACGCGATCCGCTACATGGGTGCGGTGGCTGGAATCATGGTCACGGCCTCTCATAATCCCAAAGAATACAATGGCTATAAGGTTTACTGGTCAGACGGCGCGCAGATAGTTCCTCCTGTAGACAAGGACATTATCGAGGAGGTGGGAAAGGTCTCTGAGCCGTCGCAGGTCAAGTTTGAGAGAGGGGAGCGCTGCGGTGAGGTCCAGCTTATGGGGAAGAAAGTGGATGAGGCGTATATGTCCGACATCCTGTCTTTGACCTTAAGCCCAGAGTCACGTGAGCGTCACAATGACATAAAGATAGTCTATACTCCTCTCCACGGTTGCGGAGTCAGGATTGTTCCTGAGTGCCTTCGCCGCCTTGGATTCAAGAATGTGTTCAATGTGCCTGCTCAAGATGTGAGTGATGGCGATTTCCCCACAGTCGTATCGCCTAACCCCGAAGAGCCGGCGGCCATGAAGATGGCTCTCGAGCGCGCTGATGAGGTTGGCGCGGACATAGTCATGGCCTCTGATCCTGATGCTGACCGTCTTGGAATCGCCGTGCGTGACAATGAAGGCAAGATGGTCCAGTTCAATGGCAACCAGACCGCCTCGATGCTCACTTACTATATCCTGACCCGCTGGAAGGAACTCGGCAAACTTGATGGCACGAAATATTGCGTGAAGACAATTGTGACCACCCAGCTGATCGCTGACATCTGCAAGAAGTTCGGTGTCGAGTGCTACGATGTGCTGACTGGTTTCAAGTGGATCGGTGAGGTTGTTCGTGAGAATGAGGGTAAGAAGGAGTTTATCTGTGGCGGTGAGGAAAGCTATGGCTTCAATATTGGTGAGTTCGTCCGTGACAAGGACGCTCCTATCGCCTGCGCCATGGTCGCTGAGTGCGCTACCTGGGCTGCTGACCAAGGGCTGACTCTATATCAGCTTATGGATAAGATCTACAGCGAGTTTGGTTACCGCAAGGAGAGCATGGTCTATCTCGTACGCAAGGGAAAGTCCGGAGCGGAGGAGATCGCCAAGATAATGGAGGACATGCGTTCCAATCCGGCAACCGAGTTGTCTGGTTCACCTGTTGTCAAGGTTGTGGATTATAACGAGCCGGATAAGACCGGTCTACCTAAGTCAAATGTCCTGCAGTATTTTGACGCTGAGGGTGATGTCGTGACTGTCCGTCCTTCCGGTACTGAGCCTAAGATTAAGTTCTACTTCGGCGCCACGGCAGCTGACGCTCCCGCCGTTGAGGCCAAACTGGAGGCGTTCAAGAAGCAGTTTTTAGGTTAATCAATACACTCCGGAGCCGAGCATCTCATCGTCTTCGGAATACCAAGCCGCGAATTGTCCTGAGGAGATCCCTCTTTGGGGCGTGTCAAACAAGATGAATAATCCCTCGGGAAGCTTGACTATCCATGCGTCCTGAAGGGGTTGGCGATATCTGACACGTACCCTGTAGCGGCGTATTTCCCCGTTTCCCATCTCCAGGTCCTGACGTATCCAGTGAATATCATCATTGGTGATACGAAGGCAACTTCTTGACAGACCCTTGTGGGAGTGGCCCTCGCCGACATAGATTGTGTTTGTCTCTATGTCCGTAGCTATCACGAATATCGAGTCCTTATGACCTCCGATGTTGAGCCCTTTACGTTGGCCTATAGTGTAGAACTGGGCACCATCGTGCCGGCCAACGACCTTACCCCACGGATTGTCCTTATAGCGGGTCTTCTTGATATGTTTCCTCCCACTGCGGTAGGTCTCAGTCTCAAACTTAATCGCTGAATAATCAATAGGTTCCGAAAGTATCATCCAATCCTCTCCGCTAAGTGAGGCCAGTTTTGCCTCGTCAAAAACATTGGCTTTCGGGATGGTCGGACCCTTCGCTTCACTCAGGATGACAGAGCGGTTATTGAAATCGGCGCCGCCGGAGTCTTCGGAGGCGAAGACCGCTGTCATGAGCGGTTCGCCCGGCTCCGCCAATATAGATGAGAGAGTGTCATGTACATAGGCGTAGTGGGCGTTATCAGAGAAGAACGCGTCGTAGACCTCGACCACTTGGCCGTCTTTCGGTTTCAGCTGCTGTTTCAGGAAAGTCGGCAGATCAACCTTCCCTACGAAACATATTCCTTGCGAGTCTTTCTTGTCGGCGGAAGGCAGGTCCGCGATATGGGCTATCTGCCTGACCTCTGGCTTTGTAAGGTGTCCTATAGGGAAGAGAGCCTTCCCGAGCTGCTCTTGGGTGAGTTGGCAAAGGAAATAGCTCTGGTCCTTGTTCGGATCCGTTCCTTCGAGTATTCTCCATTGGGGCTGACCGTCAATCACAACCTGATTCCCGTAGGAATCCAAGAGGGGAGCCCTTCTACAATAATGTCCGGTGGCGACCATGTCTGCTCCCATCTTTTGGGCTGCCTCAAGGAACGCGTCGAACTTAATCTCACGGTTGCAGAGAACATCAGGATTTGGTGTCCTTCCGGCGGAATACTCGCTGAACATGTAGTCAACGACACGTTGACGGTACTGCTTGGAGAGGTCGACGAAATAGAACGGGATACCTATTTTCCTTGCCACAAGTTCCGCCACGAAACGATCCTCTTCCCACTCGCAGTCGCCATGGAGTGTGGCATCGGCGTCGTGCCAGTTTTGCATGAACATGGCGAACACATCGTAGCCCTGCTGCTTGAGAAGCAAGGCGGCGACACTGGAGTCAACTCCACCTGAAAGACCGACGCATACCTTCATAATCTTTGCAAAGATACTTAATCGCTGGATTTTGGACAATTATTGTTATCTTTGAGAACACCAGAACTTTAAAACCAGTCATGAAGACAATCAGCCTTGACATCAACTACGAGGAGTATTCGTCACTAGATGAGATGGATCCTAAGGATCAGGATCTCATCCGTGAGGCGATTGAGGCCCAGAAGGGATCGTATGCCACATATTCCGGATTTAATGTCGGAGCCGCTGTTCTCTTGGAGGACGGTACAGTGGTGAGAGGATCCAATCAGGAGAATGCCGCATATCCCTCCGGGCTTTGCGCCGAGAGGACCGCTATGTTCGCGGCTGGGGCTAATTATCCTGGGAAGGCGATGGTCAGTATAGCTATTGTTGGCGGCTTTGACCACGAACTCTCGGAGGACCCATGCTCTCCTTGCGGAGCTTGCCGCCAAGTCATGGCGGAGTACCAGACTCTCAGTGGGAAGCCGCTAAGTGTCATTATGTTCGGGACTAAAAAGACATGGAAGTTCGCGAAGGTCGACGACATCCTCCCCTTCATTTTTGACAGTTTCAATGAAAAGTAGTATATTCGCGCTTGGGGAAAGTCGTACGCGACCAGCTCCCTCTGAATCCCCCCAGGGCTGGAAGGCAGCAAGGGTAGGAGGTTGTAGCGGTGCGACGTGCGTAGCTTTCCCTTTTTTTTCGTCCCATTTTATGAAACGTTTTATATCATATTTGGCGCTATCCCTTATTACCCTTTCCCTCAGCGCCAAGGGTTCTCTTATTCTTGTCGCCGCATCGAATTCCTCTGAGGGGGACAAAGCGGCCGCGGATCACGTTTGTGACGGAAAGTCGGACTGTGCGCTGCTTAATAGTCTTATTGATGGGCTCGCATCGGCGAAAGGCGGCAAAATAACGCTCCTTCCTGGAACTTATTATGTCAATTCCCTGACAGAGATTGAGAGGGGAGGTAAGACATACAAGTACGGCTTGTTTTTCCCGCATAAGCCTGGACTTGTCACACTAGAGGGGGTAGGTGGGGCACGGAAGGCAACGAACCTGTCATTCAACTCCAACCATGACGGCGCTGAGATCGTAGTAACAAAGGAGCTTTATGACACTTTCACAGAGGAAGATGACATCTCAATTATCGGCAGTGAGCCCTCGTGGATTTATTCCTTGGCCAATTACAATATATTCAATATCTCTTTCATCATTCCGGGATACACCAAGCGCCTTGTGGTGATTGATGGGAAATATGCTTCTGAGATGAGTGTGGAGGGTATTTTTATGGTGACCGGAGGCAATTTCGACAGCAATGAAGGCCTTAATCCACGTTGTGTAGGAATCAGAGCATGCAATGGTGGGAACAACGGCTTTAATTATTTCATATCCCATTGCAAACTGATTGGGCTCGGTACCGCTTTCCATTTAGCTGGCGAGCATTTGATCATGGAGCAATGCACGGCTCAGCGTTGCTTGTACGGCTTCGCTTTCGGAGAGATAGAGGATCTCGACAGTATCGGGGAGGGATCACGGAACACGACCGGTATCCATAATCTTACCCTTCTCAATTGTTGCGCCGAGCATGTCCGCAGGGCTCTCACCTTTGGTGGCGGACAACTCAACACAGTCAGTATCATAGACTTCAATTGTGAGGAAGGTGACGAAGAGGTTTGGTATTGCGATTGGATCGCCAAAGACATAGGTGGAGGACGGTTCAGGGGATATATCTCATATTACCTTATAGACTCCGTGACGTGGAAGACATATGAAGGCAATATCTGGGGAGATTTGAGTGAGGGCGCCGGTGAATGGTTCCGCTCAGAGAATCTGATAGCCCCCAAGACAGGCCCCACGAAGTCCAGACCTACACATCTTGTTGACCTCGGGTACCCTTATTTCGACACTGATCTTGGACGTATGGTTTATCGTACGAGAGATGGGTGGAGCGAGTAGGCTAGCCCATCACAACATCAAGTACCATCATCAAGGCGAATCCAATAGCGAATCCGATTGTGCTCATGTTGGAGTGCTCTCCTTGCGACGCTTCCGGAACCAATTCTTCTATTACGACATAGAGCATAGCTCCCGCCGCGAATGGCAAGAGATATGGCATTGCCGAGGTTGCTACCGAGGCGAGCAGAAGCACCAAGGATCCTCCTAGAGGCTCGACAATTCCGCTTAGCGTGCCGATGAGGAAAGATTTCCACCTGCTGTTGCCAGCGGCTTTCAAGGGCATCGATATGATCGCACCCTCGGGAATGTTCTGGATGGCTATTCCAAGGGATAGGGCGATGGCGCCAGCCATGCTGAAGTCTGATGACAGGGCCCCAGCCACGGCAACACCCACCGCCATTCCTTCCGGGAAATTGTGGATTGTGACAGCCAGGGCCAGCATGGTGGTTCGGGATAGCCTGCTCTTCGGGCCTTCAGGACCTCCGACCGGGTGGATGTGAGGGGTTACCTGGTCTATCAAGAGGAGAAACGCGAAACCAGCCAAAAGCCCTACCGTGACCGGGATCACAGATGTTTTTCCGGAGCCCATCTCAAGGGCGGGGATAATCAGTGACCAAACTGAGGCTGCCACCATAACTCCTGAGGCGAACCCCAGAAGGGTTTTCTGAAGCCGTTCCGGCATGTCCTTTCTCATGAAGAACACGAAAGCTGATCCTAAGGCGGTGCCAAGGAACGGGATCAACAGGGCTGTCAGAACGGCATTCATATTCCTTTAGTCTTCATTAGGATCGAGATACTCTTCCATCTCATCCATGTAGTCGAAATATCCGGAATCGAAGTCGTTGTCGTAGTTACGGATGTTGTCGACCTTGAACTCTCCATTCTCCTTGACCAATTCGAATCTCATGGTCTGGGGTTTGGAGCCTGGCCAATTGATGAAACGGACGAATACGGTAGCCTCGTCATCTTCCATCTCTCAACCTCGATCTTCACAACCTTGATGTCAGGAGAGGGATCCTGGCTGAATGTCCAATAGTCGTGGTCGAAGAATCCTATCCCATCTTCCTTCTCATCCTTCAGCATGACTTTATTCACCGTCCTCAGCCAACGGGCACTAGTGTATTGTCTCTCAAATTCCTCGGGTGTGGGATTACCTGCTCCTCCAGCGTTCCTGCGGGCAAGGTCCTTGAATAATTGGTTGATGTGATCGATTATGGCTTGCTCAGCCTCGATCTCATCTTGTCCTCGACCATCTCCTCCAAGGCCGTCTGGGTTATTGAACGCTTCCATAGCTTGACGGAAGGCGATAATACCCTCAACCAGTTGGCGGTTATATCGTTCAATGACGGTTGGATTGGGCTTATTTAGTTTATTTTCAACTAGTTTTTTAAGTGAAATAGTCTCATAGTCTGAGAGGATGTCGTAGTTAAGAAGCATACCGTCCGCTAAATCAGATAGAGGCTGCTCCTCGGCGAAATCTTGTTGACCAAGGCAATTCTTGAGGTTGTCCGGGGTCAAGACAAGGATTTCCACGAGCCCATCAAATATCCCGCTTACAGCGAGGAAGTTCATTCCTTGCTGGCGGATGTATTGGACTTTATTTCCGAAAGCGGATCCCTGGAAAGGTGGATCGTCAGCTTGCACGCTGGGCTGTAAGGTGTAGACTCCGGCTTTGTCAGGGACTTTCTCAAGTGTAAGCTCGAGAAAATCCCCGCTAGAATTCTCTCCGGTCATGTACACTATGGTTCCCATCCGGATCTCTTGGACGGTGTATAGGGTCTCTCCGTTGAAGAATTTATTACCTTTTTGGATGGTTTGGGCTCCGGAGGAAATGGCAATGGCCAGAAGAGCTATTATGGGCACTAGCCTTTTCATATGCATGCGCATTAGTGGTTAGTTAACATATTCCATATCAATCACAATCCTCTCGGCTTTCACCTTTGCCGGGCACTGGAATGATACTTCTCCGGAAGGTTCCACCTTTACAGGAACGGATATCGCCTCTCCCTTCGCTCCGATGACCGTGGACATTCCGTATTGGTCGGTGGAAGGAGAATATGCCTTTGGTAGGGTGGCCACCACGACTTTCCCCTTAGAAGGGGCCGTGATGTCAGCGTCAATCACAAGTTTGTTGCCTTCGCTGGCGGGTGTGGAGAACCTGGTGTTGTCTCCCATGATACCGAAAGCGCGGCGGAATTCCACTCCAGCAGCGGCGGTGGGAGTGAATTTCCCAACATTTCCGCTGATTCCCGGATTGAAGAAGCAATGGGATATTTGTATGTTGTGGTTTTCCTCGTTGCTGATCCTCACGTCCAGCCCACCGGTGTTGAAACTGGTGCCCTCGAGTGAGATTGAGGCTTGCTTTGTCAATTCAGGCTTCGTGAAATGGAAGATCACAGGAGGGTTCTTGCTGTCGTAGCAGCGTGGGTTGTTGTAATAGTAGCAACCGATGAGCCTCAACACTGAAGGACCATCGATGACATATCCTTTTTCAGCGGTGTCGCAATATGATTGCTCGAGGTGGGCGAGACCGTCCACTAGATGGAAGAACACGCTGCCTTCCACGTTATGGGAGAGCCAGGAATGGATCTTGTCGTAGAAATTGATACTCGATAGTTGGAAAATACCTGTGTGGGCGTTTATGATCACTATATTGTCGAAATGGCAGTCTCCGGTGTCCATGTAGATTCCGTAGCTCTCAGGTCCTGTGGTGCAATGGATGTGGGAGTTTGTCACGAATACCTCATAGCCTTTCACGACCCTGAATGCCTTGAGGTTGCAGTTACGGACCATCAGGAAGTTGAAAGAGATTTTGCAGGCACGGGGGCAATAGACTCCTCCACTCATGGAATTGCAATCAAGGACCAGGTTATTCACCACGCTGCTGTGGCCTATCCTTTCCGGAATGTCGTAGTTATCGAGGTCTATGATATGCTCCATGGGTTTGATGGCCATGATGACAGCACCTCCGAAATCAATCTGTATATCATTGGTGGTGTGTGCCATTATTGTCATAGATACGGCATAAGTTTTCCCCTTATGAGCGATCAGCTGGCGATTGTTAGCCAGGCAGTAATCGAAGGCTTTCTGGAGGCCCTCAGTGTCATCTGTGACGCCGTCACCGACGCATCCGAATAGTTCAGGGGTGATAATATCGGCATCCTTGAATGGATCGTTGTCAACCGCGGCGATGGAGTTGATTCCGATCGTGAAAAGAATGGCTAGAGCGAGGAAATGTTTCATAATCGTGGTTATTATTTGCGTTTCAATAAAAATACGAAAACTAACGGTAAAGGACAAATATCTTCTTACCCTAGAGCCGACACTTTGCCGGATCGAAACCAGGTGTCGGATGGAATTCAACCTCAAATCCGTCTTTTGTCAGACTGACCGTGTTGAATCCGGGTTGGCCGTGGCCGAGCCCATTGCATACCGGATTCGCGGCGACTAGCCGGATTCCCTCAAACACAGTGTCGTAGTCCTTGTGGGTGTGGCCGGCCAGGACAGCGTCCACCCCATATTCCTTAAGCAGATCAATATATTTACGGCGACTTTCCATAGGAAAATTCTCATAGTCTTCCGGCTCATCAATATCTTTTTTGAATATGGGGCAGTGTAGGAACAGGAAAGTGTATTTGGCCTTTTTCGCCTTCTTCAGTTCCCCTTCTAGCCAAGCCCATTGCTCATTCTCCGCCTCTGTGGCTTTCGCTTTTATGCGATTTGAGTCTATGCCGATGAACGCACAGCCATTCTTGGTGAACGAGAACCTGTCATATCCCCTTTGGGCAACATAGTCATTCTTGATCTTCTCGGTCCAGTCATTACGGTAATCATGGTTGCCAGGAAGAAGATAATAAGGAATGTCTAACCTTGCGATCCCTTTACGGAAAAGCTCGTCCTGGAGAGGATCGTCCACATCATTGACCAAATCACCTGTCACGACAGTGAATTCCGGCTTTAGGGAGTTGATAGCGTCAACCGCGGCGGTGAGCAGAGAGTCGGAGTGGACGAATCCTTCGGATTTATCACCGAAACCAATCTGGGTGTCGGTGCAGTGAACGAAAGTGAAAGGGGTGAACTTCCCGGAGCAGGAAGCGAACATCATCGCTGTTAAAGTGGAAATTGCCAGGATGCGAAGACGAAACATGTTGCTAATCAGTTGATAATATCTATTCATTATGACTTATCGCTTTAGCGGCGGATTCTCCGGCGAGGAGACCGGTAGAGAATGCGCATTGAAGGTTATACCCTCCGGTGTCACAGTCCATGTCAAGGATCTCACCACAGAAATACAGTCCTTCACGAAGCTTAGACTCCATCGTTTTGGCCACAACCTCGTCGGTGGAGACTCCACCCGCAGTGATCACGCACCTCTCGTAGCCGACGAATCCGATGATGTCGAACTTCCAGTTTTTCAATGTCTTGGCCAGAAGCTCAAGGTTGACATCGTAGAATCGCCTCTGTGGAGCGTTTCTCCGGAAGCGGGATTCATTCTTCCTCATTGAAGTCTCCAGAATGTCCGGATTCCAAGTCTGGAAACCAGGTATAAGGTCCCATGGCATAAGTTTACCCAGCAGGATCCTATACATCTCCTTGCCGTTTATGCCTCTTCCATCCTTTGCCTGGCGAGTCCTAGGGTCATTCTTGATCTCGTTCCATAGGGCTTTTACCCTTTCGGTGAGATCCTCAATCGACACTCCTGGCTTCAGATCCAGGGAAAAGGCCACTTTACCTCCGTTCATCAGGGTCTTTACACATTTACGGCTCACCTGGAACCCGATGGGCCCCTCAATGCCTCCGTCCGTGAAGTCTATGTCGCCGAACTCGGTTTCTGCTACACTCCCGTCGTAAGTCACCGTGAGGCTGATATTCTTTAGTTTGGCGCCTTTGAGAGCCTCTCCGGCACCTGTCATGGGGGTCTCCCGGTTGATATGCCCCTTCATCTGTGGCTCGCTGCCATCGGGGATTTTATATCCTCTAGGAACCATAGCCGTGAGCGAGGGGAAGCAAGATATGAGCTTATGCCCGAAGAACTCCGCCCATTTGTAGCCGTCTCCGGTCGAGCCTGTCATCGGGTACGAGAGACCTCCTGTGGCTATAATCAGTTTGGGCGCCCCGAAAGTCTCGCCATTCGAGCAGCGGACCTCGAAGCCGGGTCTGATCTCCTCGACCTCACGCTCTGTAAGGAGGGTAACACCTTGCCTTAGAACTGTTTCCACGATTGTATCCAAGACATCGGACGCTCTATGGGAATATGGGAAAGCCCTGTCACCTCTTTCAACGATGGTCTCCAGTCCGCTTCTCTCAAGGAAGTCGATCATGTTGTCCGGCGTGAAGTTGAAAAACGCCGGCTTGACAAAGTTCGGATTGGTACGGATGTGCTTGGAGAACTCGTTCCACGGCTTGGCGTTAGTGAAATTGCACCGTCCTTTTCCTGTGAACAGGATCTTGCGTCCAGGACGAGGCATCTTCTCAAGAATTGTGATTCTGGCACCAGGTAGGGTTTTCGTCGCACCGTAAGCTGCCATCAGACCGGCAGCTCCTCCACCTATAATAAGAATATCGGATATCATATTTTTCTGATGCTTTCGCGAATTTAGCCTTATCTTCCGAAAAAATCATTATATTTGCAATCCATTTCCATGAGAAATGTAGACAAGCCACTTTAGCTCAGCGGTAGAGCAGCGCATTCGTAACGCGCAGGTCGGGAGTTCAAATCTGCCAAGTGGCTCACAATTCTTTAATTATATCCCTTAGCAATCCGTTGAAATCGATGGTATTGTCCGGCTTGGGAGAATAGCCGAGCAATGCCACTACAAGTCTCTTGGATGGGATCATGTAAATCTGTTGACCGTCATGGCCATTGCAGGAGAACATGTCCTTAGGGACATCAGGAAGGGAACCGTCTCTATTGAGCCAGAAGAAAGAACCATAGCCTCCATTGCTTGCGGAGGCAGGGGTCACCGTATATTCCACCCAACCTTCAGGCAAAACCCGTTTCCCTTCCACCACACCATCGTCGAGATACATTTGCCCGAAGCGGGCGAACTCCCTCGCCGTGATGTATAAGTAAGATGATCCGACGGGAGTGCCGCTCATGTCTTGCTCGAAGTATCCGTTCCTGATTCCTAGAGGGGTGAACAGCCGTTCCCTTATGTACTCATAGAAGTCACTGTCGGACTGAAACTTACCTCTAAGGTACCGCATCACAATATTAGTGCTGCCGCTGGAATAATACCAAAAGGTTCCAGGATCGTGAGCCAAAGGTTTGGAAAGGGCGTAAAGCCCCATGTCCTTCTCCCGGTGTAGCATAAGGTTCACATCAGACCGGTTGCCATAGTCCTCATTCCACTCAAGGCCGCTTTGCATCTGCATCAAGTCGTTGAGTGTGATGGTTTTCCTTTCATCATTACGCCACTGTGGTATATCCATCGGGGCATATATATCCACAAGCGAATCACCAGCCATCACTCCAGCCAGGGCGTTCGTGAAACTCTTAGCCATACTCCAGCTCAGGAGCGGCATGTCGGCGGTGATGCCTTCTTTGTAGCGTTCAGCGACCACCTCTCCGTTATGAAGAACCACAAACGCGAAGGGAGTGCCTCGATATGCCTTGTCGTACACCAAGGCTTTGGCGATAGGTTCCAGTCTTGAGATAAGCTCTTTGTCGCCGGACACGGCTGTGTCAGGTATCTCAGCCTCCACCGGAAGGGGAAACTTGTCCGCTTTGAGTTCTTCCACTTTTTCCCCACGGAGCAGTGTCACTCCACAGCCCTCACGGAAAACAGCTGTGGATTTCCCCCACAGGAAGCGGCTTGTCACGGTCTTGTTCTCATAGTCCACCTTATTGGCGACATGGGTGATAAATGAGAAATCCAAATCAAGGTTCTCCACTTCAGAAGCGTTTCTTCCAGAGACGAATACCGCCGAGGCAAGGTTCTTAGCTGCATAACCGGTGATGATAGGCATCAATCTGTCCAGATAGACGCAGCCGAAGACCAGACCAATCACCAGGATTCCCAGAGCGGCTTTAAAGGCTTTTTTGATTGCGGGGTTCATAACTATTTTGCTTTCTCAAATGTGTCCAAAAACCGGTTGGCTAGTTTTGCGTTATCCTGACTCGGACGAAGCATGCGCCACGCACCATAGATGCCTATAATGGCGAAAACAAGAGCGATCCATCCGATACCTTCAGAGATGAGCCATCCCAGCATGGCCCAGATGATCACAAGCGAGCATGCCACGTAAATGCCCACATTGGTGTTCTTGTTGCCTTCTTTAAGTGAGGCGGCATAGCGGTGGATATCCTCTCCGTCGGGTGTGGTCCCGACAATTCCGGCATCTTTCAATGAGCAGGAGATATATTTTGTCTTAAATCTTGTGGACCTGTCCAGAAAAAGATCGCATCCGGAGGAGGCTTCCGGGAGCTCCGAATCGACAATCTCATTGGGTCTGAGCACCTTCCCGTATTTAGCCATCTCGGTTTTGATCCCGCCTAGCACGGTGCCGAATGGTTTCTCAGTCTCGAATAGCCTCATTCCGGCGTCCATCATCTGGGTTGTCTTGTCTATCATCACTATAAGATTGGATTATAAAATTACATAAAAAGTTGGAATTGACGAGGAGTCATACCTGTCGCTTTCAGGAAGTATCTCCCGAAATAAGAAGCATTTGGAAAACCCATAAGGTTGCTGACCTGCTGGACATTATATTCCCCTCCGCTTAGAAGGAGCCTCGCTCCGGCGATCACATATTCCCGGATGATCTCTGTGGCTACTCTTCCTGATTGCTCACTGACTATCCTGGAAAGATATTTAGGGGTGACGCACAACTCTTTAGCATAGAACTCCAAGTCCCGGTGCCGGTCACAATTCTTCTGCACGGAGGCTATGAACTGGCGGAGGATAGTGGGCCTCCTGCCGGAAGGTCTTCTGCTGCCGCTTCTCTCCAATATAATTCTCGCGATACCTCCGGCTATGACCTTGGCGAAACCCTCCACAATGTCCTCTTTAAATGAATAGTCAGGACCTCCCTCAGCCACATGTTGGACTACCCTGAGCAGTTGGAGATGCCTGTCCATTCGCCCGGGGTCCACGGGCAGCAGAAGGGGAGTGTAAGTGGCTGCACTAATGATTCTGGAGGGACGTGAAGTGGCAGGGATTATGCTTCCGGCGTCGCTGTAAGCTATTATAAAAAAGCGGGTCCCGGCTTGATAGCTGAGAGAGTCCAGGACAATACCGGAGGCGGCGAGGAAGATGGAACAGCCCTCGATCCTGTATTCTTTAAGATTTATGATGATGTCAACTCTCCCGGATTCGACAAACAGGATCGTGTTGAAAGCCACCCTGTAGGGGAACTTCATTCCGTCGGGCTTGAGAGTCCTGGTAGGCTGCCTTTTCCGTAGCTTGGCTGAGATCCCTTCGGGAACCCTGCTATCCAGATTGTCCGAGATGACAACCTCGTCTTTGAGGGATAGGGTTCTGGCCATGGCGGGCACCATGTCAAGTCTCAATGTGCTCACTTTCTCTTTCATGGTGCTAATTTGGGAAAAAAGAACAAAAATTCTCCATAATAGAGGTAAAAATGTTCATTTTTCCCACAAAACGCATCTAATTTCCTCGTTTTTTTCCGTTAAAGACGTAAATCGCTTACATTCGCTGCCGTTGTAAAGAAACGGACTATGATAGAGAAGTATTTGGAAAAGACCGCTTTCAGCGGCATGGAGGATTTCCGGGATAATTACAGGCTCAAAGTCCCCAGGAGTTTTAATTTCGCTTATGATGTGATGGATGCCTGGGCTGCCGAGGCACCTGATAAACTGGCGTTGTTATGGACAAATGACCTAGGAGAGTGCCGTAGGTTCTCATTTAAGGATCTGAAGGATATGTCTGACAAGGCTGCATCATATTACATGTCTCTGGGGATTAGAAAGGGCGACAGAGTTATGCTTATTCTTGGTCGCCGTTATGAGTTTTGGGTCACTATGCTGGCGGTTCACAAAATCGGGGCAGTGGCTATCCCGGCGACGCATCTTTTAACGAATCTGGACATCGTCTATAGGATTGAGAAAGCCGGGATTAAGGCTATCGTTTGCGAAGGAGATCCGTATGTCCTCGGAAATGTCTCGAAAGCTGTTCAGAAGTGCGGTCCCAAGTGCACTGTAAAGGCTCTTGTTTGTGTTGGGCCGGATGTTCCGGAAGGCTTCCATGACTTCCATAAGGAGTGGGATGAAGCACCTGCATTTGTACGCCCCTCTGACATGGGAAGCAACGATGACGTGATGCTAATGTATTTTACCAGTGGCACTTCCGGGGAGCCGAAAATCGTGGCGCACGATATGACGTACCCTCTCGGACATCTTGTGACAGGATCGTTTTGGCATAATCTCGGACCTGACAGCCTGCATCTGACAATCGCGGACACCGGTTGGGGAAAGGCTGCGTGGGGGAAACTCTATGGCCAGTGGCTCGCTGGCGCCGCGCTATTCGTGTACGATAACGCCCGTTTCAGTGCCGAGGAAATACTCAATTTGATCGGGAAGTACAAGATAACTTCGCTCTGCGCCCCACCCACCGCATTACGTTTCATCATTCAAGAAGATCTTGACCAATATGACCTTTCCTCGCTGAAATATCTTTGCACGGCAGGTGAGGCCTTGAACTCGGTTGTCTATGACACTATGCTCGCGAAAACCGGATTGAAGATACACGAAGGTTACGGGCAGACAGAATCCACCCTCCTTCTCGGGACTTTCCCTTGGATGGAGCCGAAGCCCGGCAGTATGGGAATGCCTTCACCGCAGTATGATATCGCTTTGTTGGGACTGGACGGGGCACCTGTTAAAGATGGGGAAGTGGGTGAGATTTGCATCAATGTCAAGAATGGGAAGCCCAGTGGCTTATTCATGGGATATCTCGATGACCCGGAAAGGACCGCTAAGGTTTGGCACGACGGCTGGTACCACACAAGCGATATGGCTTGGAGGGATGAGGATGGCTATTTCTGGTTTGTCGGAAGGAACGACGACATCATCAAGACTTCGGGGTACAGGGTGAGTCCGTTCGAGGTTGAGAGCGTCCTGATGATGCATCCGGCTATTGTGGAGTGCGCTGTCACCGGCGTCCCGGATCCCTTGAGGGGTTTCGTCGTCAAGGCTACTGTGGTTCTGACGGAAGCTTACCGCCATATGGCTGGACCTGATCTGGCAAAAGAGATACAAACCTTCGTCAAAAGCACGACGGCTCCATATAAATATCCTAGAATAGTTGAGTTTGTGGACGAGCTTCCAAAGACGATCAGCGGGAAGATCCGCCGAGTCGAACTCCGGAAATCATAGGTATTTCTCGAAGAACTCCAGGATGGCGTCGCATGTGTCCATGTCTTTGTCTGACCAGCTGTGGTTTCCACCTATAACCTTATAGACCAAGACATCTGCGGCACCCCCTTGGAAATGATGGAGTATCACTTGATTACGTCCCTCTTTCCTAGGCAGGTTGGTGGTAGTCTCACTGACGCATCCGTTTGAAGCGATAATATGGCTTAAGGCAGCCGGGACAGCCATATACGCCCCCCAACCTCCTTCGTTCATCGGGTCTCCTGTCCATTCAGAGGTGCGGTCTTCCGTGCCGTGGACTTCCATGAATGGGACCGGTTTTTTGTATTTCAGGGGCATCATGTCCGTCAAAGTGAGGCCCGCGATAGAGGCGATAGCCTTGAATGCCTTCGGCTTTTTCTGGGCTGTCAGGTAGCACATTTCACCTCCGTTTGACATACCTGTCAAGAATGCCTCTTTGTAACCGTGTTTTTTCTTCAGGTGTCTGGAAAGTCTCACTATGAAGTCCACATCATCGGTTCGCATGCTCTTTTGGAAAGGATAACCCACATTCCAGCATTTTTTGCCTTTGGGATCTAAACTTCCATCCGGGTAGCAAATCGCGAAACCATGCCTGTCAGCGGCATCCATAAGCTCAACTTTACCGTTTGCGGCAGATCCACCATATCCATGAAGGCAAAGCACCAGCGGGGCCCCGTCTTTTAATCCGGCGGGCGTGTAGAGGTAGTACTCCCGACTCAAGCCTTGATGTTTGAAGGTTCCGTGGACGCATCTTTGCTGGATGGGGGTCTGGCCGTTAACGGATATTATCGCCATTGGCAGGGCCAAGAGGATGACGATAATTGTTATTATTGTTTTTCTCATTTTTGTGGTGTTAAAGTTAAGCCTTGAAAGTGACTTCCAGCCCGTCATAGGCTGCTTTCAAGGGCGGGGGAAGTGTGGCGTCCAGCTCAGCCTGCGTCCCGTGAAGTGTGCGGGCCATATGAGTGAGATAGGCAGGCTGTCCTTCTTGAGGAAGGTAGCGCTTCTCCCGCAGGAGCATGTGGACTGTACGTTCGACAGTCTTGACGCTTGAATGTGTGAATATCCTGAAATCCTCGTCTCCGTCCATTCCCATCGTCGCCTCCATGACAAGACCTGTTATGGCCTTTCCCTTGGCGTGAGGATCTATGCCGATAAGCCTTGCCGCTATAGCGGGAATGCCTCCGGTGTCAGTGGCGTAAAGAACCCTGACATCCTGTTTCTCGATCAGGTACATGAGAGTCTGCTCCTTGAGGTCTCCTGTGGCGTGGTTCGCCGGAAGGGCCGTTAGGGTCATCCCGCATATCGTCACTTTATCGCCGGGGGAGAGAGGAACTATCTTTGGGACTTTGATGCCGGTTTCTTTGGAAGCCTTCTCAAAATCTGCCTTCGCTCGCTCAACCCAGGAAGAACCAAGGTGTATGCGTTTGAGTCCGAGCCTCAGGGCCGCCGAGGGATTGTAATGATCGCCGTGGGAGTGGGTGTAGAATATAACCTCGGGTTTTATGCCCTCAGGAATCATATCCTCATCCGACGGTGTGAAGTCGATAAGTACTTTGCTGTCAAGCAGGACGCTGGAAAGCCTTCTCAACTCACCTCGAACATCCCTGCCCTTCCAATCGGCCGCTCCAGTGCCGAGGAACCGCATCCTTAACGGGGATCCATCTTCCTCACCATCCTTTAGATGGATGGGAGAGTCACTATTATTCGCGGAAACAGCCGCGACCGCCGCACATCCCGGCAACACTCCGGCGAATCCGGTAGCCATAGCGGCTCCGGCGCCTATATTCAAGAATTCTCTTCTATCCATGGTTATTACAAATATAAGAAAGCGCATGGGAAAAACCATGCGCTTTCTAAATGGTGTTAATTATCTGATAGTTCCTGATCGGGACTAACTGAAGTTGTCGTAGAGGATGCTCTCAGGCGGGACACCGAGACTGTCAAGCAGGTTGTTGACGGCGCCGACCATCATAGGCGGACCGCACATGAAGTACTTGATGTCCTCGGGAGTCTCGTGATCCTTGAGATAGGTCTCGTACATCACATTGTGAACGAAGCCGGGAGTGTACTTGACACCAGCGGCGTCCGCGGCGGGATCCGGACGGTCGAGGGCGAGGTAGAACTTGAAGTTCGGGAACTCCCTCTCGATCTCGGCGAAGTCCTCAAGATAGAAGGCCTCGACAAGGGCACGGGCTCCATAGAAGAAGCTGACCTTGCGTCCGGTCTTCAAAGTCTTGAAGAGGTGCATGATATGACTCCTCAGAGGGGCCATACCGGCGCCACCACCCACGAAGATGTACTCTTGCTCCTCGGGATCGTCCTTCGGGAGAAGGAACTCTCCGAACGGACCGCTGATCCACACCTTATCGCCCGGCTTGCGGGTGAAAACGTAGGATGAGGCGACTCCCGGAGGAACGGGGAGCATCTTGAACACACCCCTAGGCTGGCTTCTGTCGAAAGGAGGAGTGGCGATACGGACGTTGAGTTTGATGACGTTCTTCTCGGCAGGATACGAGGCCATAGAGTAAGCTCTGATCGTGGGCACGGTGTTCTTGGCTTTAATGCCGAAGAAACCGTATTTCTCCCAATCTCCCCTGTACTCGGGCGCCACGTCGATGTCGGCGAAGTCGATGTCGTACTCAGGGATGTCGATCTGGATGTACTCACCGGATTTGAAATCGATGTTCTCGCCCTCGGGCAGCTTAACAGTGAACTCTTTGATGAAGGTGGCAACGTTGTCGTTGCTGATCACCTCGCACTCGAGCTTCTTGACGCTGAGCGTGGAATCGGGAACCTGGATCTTGACGTTATCCTTGATTTTGACCTGGCAGGCGAGACGATAGCCGTCCTTGATCTGCTTACGGTTGAAGAAGCCCTTCTCTGTGGGAAGGATGCTTCCACCGCCCTCAAGAACCTGGACCTTGCACTGACCGCAGTTGGCCTTTCCACCGCAAGCGGAAGGAAGGAATATGCCCTGGTCAGCCAAAGTGTGCATAAGGTCGCCTCCGAGAGGGACATCCATGGTCTTCTTACCTCCGTTGATGTCGATGCTGACAGATCCGGAAGGAGTGAGTTTGGCCTTGATCACAAGGAGGAGGGCCACAAGTATGAGAGTGACGACAACTATTGTCGCGATCGCTCCAATGATAGTGTTGAACATTGCCTAACCTCCTTTTTAAAGTGATATACCCATGAATGTCATCATCGCGATGGCCATGAGGCCGACGGTGATGAATGTGATTCCGAGACCTTTGAGGGGAGCGGGAACCTTGCTGTAAGCCATTTTCTCACGGATGGCTGCGAGAGAGACTATGGCGAGGAACCAGCCGATTCCCGAACCGAGAGCGTAGACAGCCGACTCTCCGACATTGGCGAAATCTTTCTGCTGCATGAACAGCGAGCCTCCGAGAATCGCGCAGTTGACAGCGATAAGCGGGAGGAAGATTCCGAGGGCGGAATATAGGGACGGGCTGAATTTCTCAACGACCATCTCAACTATCTGGACGATGGCGGCGATCACGGCGATGAAGATGATGAAGCTGAGGAAGCTCAGGTCGACACCTTTGATCAATGCGTCGGGCGCCAGGACATATTTGTTCAGCAAATAGTTGATAGGGAGGGTCACGAGCAGGACGAAGATGACAGCGACACCAAGGCCAGCGGCCGTCTTCACATTCTTCGACACCGCCAGGTATGAGCACATACCCAGGAAGTAGGCGAAGATCATGTTGTCAACGAAGATTGACTTGACGAATAAGCTGATGTATTCCATAACCTTGATGTTTAATTATTTCTCCTGCAGGTCTTTCTGGATGCTCCTCTGAACCCACACGATGCATCCCAAAAGGATGAGGGCGAAAGGCGGGAGGATGACCAGGTTGTTAGGCACATATCCGAGCCAATTGAGGATGTCGACCCCGAAGAGGGTGCCGCTTCCGAGAAGCTCGCGGAAGAATGCCACGATAATGAGGATCATGCCGTAACCGGCACCATTGGCAACACCATCAAGGAACGAAGGCCAAGGCTTATTACCGAGGGCGAAAGCCTCGATGCGGCCCATGACTATACAGTTCGTGATGATAAGGCCGATATAGACAGATAGCTGCTTGTCGATGGCATAGGTAGCCTCAAAGGACTTGAGCACCTGATCCACAAGGATAACCATCATGGCGACGACCACCAACTGGACGATGATACGCACACGGCTGGGGATGGTGTTACGCAGCAGCGAGAGAATCAAGCTGGAGATTCCGCAAACCACTATGACCGACAGGGCCATGACAAGCGCTCCTTTCAGGGTGACAGTGACTGCCAGCGAAGAGCAGATACCGAGGACAAGGACGGTGATGGGGTTGCCCTTGAAAATCGGATTCAGGATTGTTTCTTTCAATTTAGCGTCCATGATTATTCCTCCTCGGTTTTATTGTTGACGGCTCCTTTAAAGTAAGCGGAATAGGCGCCGAGCCAAGTGTCGATGGCGGCGTCGAGACCGTTGGAAGTCATCGTGGCTCCGGTGATAGCGTCAATCATATTGTCGGTCACTGATTTGCCGTCAGGATTCTTTGGGGCTCCACCCTTCACGATGTCAAAAACATTGGCGGTGGTGAAGTCGGCTTTCTCGCCTTCGAACTCAGCCTGGAAGGCCGGGTCGTCCTTGATTTTGGCACCGAGACCGGCGGTCTCGCTCTCATGATCGAAGTAAGCACCCTTGATCGTGGTTGAGCCAGGCTCAAACGCTATGTAGCCCCAAACGGGACCCCAAAGGCCTGCTCCATAGACAGGAACCACGGTTGTGCCGTTCTTGAATATGAACACGGGGATCTCAGCGTCACTACCGTCTTTGATCTTGTAGTTCTGCTTCTTGAGATCCTTGGGAGAAAAGACCTTTCCGCGCTCGAGGTCAGCGATCTTCTTCCCGTCAACTCCGACGGTGAAAGCCTGCTCGATCTGCTCGTCGTACTTGGCCAGGACGGCGGTATTGCCACTCTTTTGAAGCTCAGCCTTGGTGGCGAACTTGGCGGCGGTCAACATCTGGGAGATGGTGTCAGCCTTCTCGTTGGCTTCCTGCTTGGCTTTCAAGCCTTGGGAAACGAAAGCCAGGATCGCGGCGACCAAAGTGACTATGATGGTCGTGTAAATGACCGTATATGTGTTACTGTTGGTATTCATATCCTTATACAATTAAGCGATCGAGACTTTCTTCGCTCTTCTCTTTGTGGCGCTGGATGTGACGCAATGGTCAATCAGCGGGGCGAAGGTGTTCATAAGAAGAATGGCCAGCATCATTCCCTCGGCGTATCCGGGGTTGAAGAGCCTGACAGTGATGCAGAGGGCTCCGACAAGGAATCCGTAGATCCATTTGCCGCATTCAGTCTGTGCTGAAGTGACGGGATCAGTAGCCATGAAGACCGTACCGAAAGCGAATCCACCCATTACGAGTTGCACATAGGCAGGAACATCGGTGGCGCCGAAGGCGGTTCCGAGCCAGCCCACGAAGAGGGCACCTGCGACGGAAGAGACCATGATCTTCCAGCTGGCGACTCCGGTCCAGATGAGGATGAAGGCGCCGATCAGTATGGCGATCACGGAAGTCTCACCGACAGATCCGGGGACAGTCCCAGCGAACATGTTCCAGAAACTGTAACCGGCGTTGGAGATGGAGTCCATACCCTCGGACATATAAGAGAGGGGGGTCGCTCCGGTGATGGCGTCAGCGCCGCAGCGGCGGGCGATCCAGACCTGTGACCCGGACATCGAGCTCGGGTATGAGAAGAAGAGGAATGCCCTGCTCAAGAGAGCCGGGTTAAGGAAGTTCATTCCGGTTCCTCCAAAGACCTCCTTGCCGAAAATGACCGCGAAAGCGACCGCGAGGGCAAGCATCCAGAGAGGAACGTCGACAGGAACGATGAGCGGAATGAGGAAACCTGACACAAGGTAACCCTCGTTGACCTCCTCGCCTTTAATCTGGGCACTGGTGAACTCAATGCCGAGACCGACGATGTAAGATACTATGTATAAAGGAAGCACCTTCCAAAGTCCCCAGAAGAACTGGTTCCAAAAACCGGGAAGGTCATGAGCGTAGATGTCGTGCTGGTAACCGACGTTCCACATGCCGAACAGAGCGGCGGGGATAAGCGCGATCACCACGAGGATCATCACTCGCTTGATGTCGATGGAATCCCTCACGTGCGATCCCTTGGAGGTCACGGTCGCCGGGACCCGGAGGAAGGTGTCAAAGGCATCCCATGTGGAATGCAGCCACCCTAATTTGCCGCCTTTCTCAAAAAGGCCGGGTTTTACTGTATTTTCTTCCATAGTCATTGCCTTTTTACGCCATTTCCTTCAACATGAGGTCGATACCGCTTTGAATCATGGCCTGGATGTCATTCTTGGAAGGATCCACGAATTCGCAGAGGGCCAGGTCCTCGGGAAGAACCTCGTAAATACCGAATTGCTCCATCTTGTCAATGTCGCCTGCGAGGCAGGCTTTGATGAGATAGACCGGGAAAATGTCCATAGGAAGCACCTTGCCGTACACGTCGGAGCAGACAAATGCCCTGACTCCGCCATGGGTGTTGGTGTCCATGTTGTACTTTTTCTTGGGGAGCAGCCATGAGAAATAAGCCATGGAAGAACTGAACTGGTTGAACCTTAAGGGGTTCGCCCAACCTAGTATTTCTCTTTCACGGCCTTCCTTGATCAGTGTAACCTGGTTGTCGAAGAATCCGATGTACCCATCCTTTCCGACGCTTTCGCCAGAGAGGACGTCACCGCTGATGAACCTGGTCTCGACCTCGGGGTCGAAGCAACCGTCCAAAGCACTGATGGGAGTGCCAGGAAGAGCGTTGACGTAACCGGTCTTCAATGCTGCTGGACCGGTGACGGCGACTTTGCGGCACAGGTCGATCTTACCATTGAGGAAGAGCTTTCCGATAGCGGCCAGAGAGAGGAGGCTCAATGTCCATACAGTCTCACCCTTCTTTATGGGAGAGATATGGCTGATTTGGACTCCCACGTTTCCGGCGGGATGCTTCTTCGCGACCACGGTGTGTACTGTGGCGTCCTGGAGAGAAGCGAACGCTGAGCTCTCGCTGTTGACGCAGACGTGTACCTTCGCGATCTTGGAGATGGCTGTCACACCGGCCTGGATGGCGGCGAGGTCGTCCTTGAAGACGAACTCCGCGTCAGCGGCCAGTGGAGCCGTGGAGAAAGCGGATACGAAAATGGCCTTGGGGGTAAGCGCCGGATTAGCGACAATACCGTAAGGCCTCTGAATGATACTTGGCCACAAACCGCTTTTGAGAAGGTTCCCCTTGACGTCCTCGGCTTTCAAAGCCTTGGGGTCCTTGGCGCCGAAATCAACGGCCTCGTCTCCCTCGGCCTTGATCAGGACCGCCAGAAGTTTCCTCTTCTCACCCCTGACAATCGCCTGCACATTTCCACTTACCGGAGAAGTGAGCAGGATGTCGGGGTTTTGTTTGTCTGCCAAAACAGGGGATCCCGCGAGCACCTTGTCGCCTTCTTTCACCATAAGTCTAGGGGAGAATCCCTTGAAGTCGGTGGGTTTAACAGCCACAACGTCAGGCGCGATCGTTCTCATTGTCTCAAGGGCCGCCTCTCCGCTAATAGGGATGTTTAGCCCTTTTTTCAACACGATGTTGTTTGACATTATTTTTAATTGATATTAAGTTGATAGTATTTTCAGCTTACAATTTGCAAATGTACTCATTTTTTCCCGAAAAAATGAGTATTTTCGTACCATTATGGAAAACATTGGAAACGCTGTATTCGAGGGGCTGAACGCGGAGCAGAGACAGGCGGTCAGCGCGATAGACGGTCCGGTCTTGATAGTGGCCGGAGCCGGTTCTGGAAAGACCAGGGTGCTGACCAGCAGGATAGCGTATATCCTTGCCATGGGAGGGGATCCTTCCCGGGTCCTTGCATTGACTTTCACAAAGAAAGCCGCCACCGAGATGAAAGAGAGGATCGCGGGAATGGTGGGGAACAGGATGGCCTGGAGGCTCTGTATGGGGACCTTCCATTCGGTGTTCGTCAGGTTTTTGAGGGAATATGCAGGTTTCCTTGGTTATCCATCTTCTTTCACCATCTACGACCAGAGCGATTCAACAAGCGCCATAAAGGTCTGCATCAAAGAGTTAGGTCTTGACGATAAGGTGTATAAACCTCGGGATGTGCTTTCGAGGATCTCACTTGCTAAGAACAACCTGGTCACCGCCTCCGCATATAGGAACAACCGTCAGGCGGTTGAGAAGGATATGGCTTCGCGCAAGCCGAGGATATGCGACATATATTCTCTATATGCTGAGAAATGCCACAGGAGCGGGGTCATGGATTTCGATGATATCCTGTTGAATATGAATATCCTGCTGAGGGACTGCCCTGATGCTCTTCAGGACATCTCTTCGAGGTTTGACTATATCCTGGTGGATGAGTATCAGGACACCAACTTCGCCCAATACGTCATCCTTAGGAAATTGAGCGGAGAGCGGCAGAACATTTGTGTGGTCGGTGATGATTCCCAGTCTATTTACGCCTTCAGGGGCGCCAAGATCGAGAATATCCTGAATTTCAAGAAAGACTATCCTGCTTGCAAGTTATTCCGGCTTGAGAATAATTATCGTTCTACCGCCAACATAGTTGAGGCGGCGAACTCTTTGATAGCCAAGAATGAGGGACGTATCCCCAAAAAATGCGTCTCTGTGGCTGGGGATGGGGAGAAGATCCGCTTGATACACAGTTTCTCGGAACAGGAGGAGGCGCTAATGATATGTTCTGAGATAATATCCAGGACCCGTTCCGATCATGCGAAGTATCAGGATTTCGCCATACTTTACCGCACGAATTCCCAGTCCAGGGCCCTGGAGGAGGCTCTCCGCAAGAGGAACCTTCCATATGTGATTTATTCGGGGAACTCATTTTTCGACAGGGCTGAGGTCAAGGATTTGATGGCGTATTTCAAGCTGTCTGTCAATGTCAACGACGATGAGTCTTTCAGGAGATCCGTCAATATGCCTTCCAGGGGCATAGGGGACACATCTGTGGGAGCTTTGGCTGCCATGGCAAGGGAAAAGGGTGTCTCAATGTTCAAGGCGGCATACTCCACTGACTTCGCCGAATATGGTTTGAAAGCTCCGGCTGTGGCTAGGATAAGGACATTCTGTGACATGATTAATGGCTTTGCCGCCAAGGCATCCTCTACAGACGCCCTTGTCCTGGCGAAAGAAATCGCTGACAGTAGCGGCCTTTACGCTCATTTCAAGGCAGACACATCGATTGAGGGCCAGTCCAGGGCCTCTAATGTCGAGGAGTTGATCAACAGCGCCGCCCGATTCGTGGAGGAGCGCCGCGACGAGTATCTTCAGGAGCTTATCGCCGAGAGTGACGTTGAGGATGAGGCACAGGTGGATTATCCTGTTGTCACCCTCGGGGACTTCCTGGAGAATATATCCCTTCTCTCCAATGTGGATATTGAGGAGGGTGATGATTCCGCCAATAAGATCGCCTTGATGACCGCCCATTCCGCCAAAGGTCTTGAGTTTCCTTATGTTATAGTGGCTGGCCTTGAAGAGAACCTGTTCCCATCAGGCGGTATGCTTTCCTCCCTTCCGGAGATTGAGGAGGAGAGGCGGCTTATGTATGTGGCTATGACAAGGGCAAAGAAGGCTCTGTATTTGTCTTTCGCGAGTGAGAGGATGAGGAACGGGAAGCGGGAGTCCAATTCCCCAAGCCGTTTCATAAGGGAGATTGATCCAGAATACATTTCTAATCCCCTTAGAGAGGATTCAGGTCGATTAGATGAGGATGACGCGGATTTCGGGTTCGGTTTCAGACGTTCTTTTAGGGGATTCGGATCCGGCGGCGCGCGTCCGGCCAGAACTAGATACGGCATGTCTGATGGCGGAGTAAGATATATTTCCGGTCAGCGGCAAAAAGTTGAGAGTCGCCCCTCGCCAGCGGTTCCTTCGAGCTCTATTTCAAAAGAAGCTTTGAGGAACAGGCCGTTGCCACCGAAGATTCCGGACTCGGAGTTCACTCCAGTTCCTATGACGGAACTCAAAGTCGGTCAAAGAATAGAGCATAACCGTTTCGGCTTTGGGAAAATCCTTGAGATCACAGGGAGCGTACCGGATTTGAAGGCTAAAATCGTTTTTGACGACTACGGCGAGAAGATTTTATTGCTAAAATATGCTAAAATACGCTTCGAATAGTTGTATTTTAGTACAAAATCATTATATTGCGGACGAAATGAAATCATTTGCCTCTTATTTCCACCACCATCACCTGGCTATTTAGTCTGGTGAGTGATGGTGTGACCATTTTATAAGTGTAACATCGGCTTGCCAGTTTTTTGGCAAGCTTTTTTTTTGAGATATGATAAGATTGGCCATTCAGTCTAAAGGAAGACTAAACGAAGAAAGCCTCAGGCTTTTGAAAGATTCGGGAATTGATGTCGACGACACTAAGCGTAAGTTTATCGGCAAGGCTTCGGATTTCCCTCTGGAGCTGCTCTATCTCAGGGATGACGATATTCCTGGGGTTGTGGCTGACGGAGCCGCCGATCTGGGTATAGTTGGCTTTAATGAGGTATCTGAGACAGGAGCGGATGTCAAAGTGATCCGCAGACTCGGTTTCGGGAGATGCCGCCTTTCACTTGCGGTTCCCAAGATTGTAGACTACAATGGGTTGGATTGGTTTCAAGGCCGTTCCATCGCCACCTCTTATCCTTCAATCCTGAAGAGGTTTCTGTCTGAGAAGGGGATTTCAGCGGAGATTCGTGAGATAAAAGGGTCGGTGGAGATAGCTCCCGCGGCTGGAATAGCTGATGCCATATTTGATATAGTCTCTTCTGGTGGCACCTTGGTCTCAAACGGGTTGAAAGAAGTTGAGTCAGTTCTTGAGAGCGAGGCAGTCCTTGTCTGCGGGAATGATGTGGCTGAGGAGAAACAAGAGATCATCAACTCTGTCCTGTTCCGTTTCGATGCGGTACGGGAGAGCCGTGGCAAGAAGTACATATTGATGAATATCCCCTCAGACAGGGTGGATGAGGCTATGCTTCTTCTCCCGTCCATGCGTAGCCCCACTGTCATGCCGTTGGCGCTGGATGGCTGGAGCTCAATTCATTCCGTCGTGGATGACGCTGAATTGTGGCGTACTGTGGAAAGCCTTAAGCGTATCGGGGCAGAAGGAATATTAATTCTTAATTTAGACAAAGTAATAGATTGAGCCATGAGAAAGTATGTGGAGCCTCACAGACAGCAGTGGGACTCTCTCACAAGGAGAGTCGGACGCGATGACGCCATGCTGGAATGGCGTGTGGCTGGTATCCTTGAGCAAATCCGGAAAGGAGGAGACTCTGCCTTGAGGCAGGTCTCCGAAGCGATAGAAGGATTCCCTCTGAGCGATTTTAAAGTGTCCAAAGAGGAGATAGAGGCCGCATGTGACCGTGTCCCCGAGGATCTGAAAGCGGCTATTGTTGAGGCGGCCTCGAGGATCAGGGCGTTCCATGAGTTGGAGAAGCCCAAGGATATTGAGTGGAATGATGGCGCAGGCACGATATGTCGTCGCAAGTATCTCCCTATCAGGAGGGTAGGTTTGTACATACCTGGAGGCTCAGCTCCTCTGTTTTCCACAGTGCTTATGCTGGGTGTGCCTTCGGCGATCGCAGGTTGCCGGGAGAAAGTCATGTTCACTCCTCCTTCCAAAGACGGGTCTGTCGCTCCGGCTATCCTGTTCGCCGCTTCGTTGTGTGGTATAGAGGATATATATAAAATAGGTGGTGCCCAAGCTGTGGCTGCGATGGCTTATGGTACTGAGTCTATCGCCAAGGTTGACAAGATTTTCGGGCCCGGCAACCGCTATGTCATGAAAGCGAAGCAATTGGTAGGCAAGGAAGGTGTGGCGACAGATATGCCAGCCGGTCCTTCTGAGGTCCTGGTCATCGCTGATGAGAGCGCCAATGTGTCCTATGTGGCCGCTGATCTATTGTCTCAGGCGGAGCATGGTCCTGACAGTCAAGTGGTTCTGGTATCCGATAATGTGACCACCGCCAGGAGTGTCCTCCGTGAGATAGAGAACCAGAAAGAATCTCTGTCAAGAAAAGGGATTGTTGACGCCGCATTGGCAGAGAGCCGTATCATTGTGATGAGAGATCTTGACGAGTGCATGGATTTCGCCAACCTTTATGCCCCGGAGCATCTTATTCTGGCTGTGAAAGATCCTGAGGCGTTAGCTTCGAGAGTTGAGGCTGCGGGAAGTGTTTTCCTGGGGCACTATTCCCCCGAGAGTGCGGGAGACTATGCCAGCGGCACAAATCATATTCTTCCTACCGGTGGAACCGCTGTCGCATGGAATGGTTTGGGAGTGGAGAGTTTCATGCACGCCGTGACTTTCCAATCATTGAGCGATGCGGGACTTAAGTCGCTAGGTGGGACTATCGCGACCATGGCTGATGCCGAGATGCTTGAGGCTCACGCGAATGCCGTAAGAGTTAGGGTCGGTGCTGGAATTGAAAACAAGTAGGTGATGAGAAGAGAAGAGTTGACACTCCTGATGCGGGAGAATATCAGGAATCTTGTCCCTTATTCAACCGCGAGGGATGAGTATCAAGGTGAGTTGGGGATATTCCTGGACGCCAATGAGAGCCCTTATGGACGTGAGGGGCTAAACCGCTATCCTTCCCGGAATTTGCGGGAGACCTTGCTTTGCCGCTTGGCTGAATACAGGGGAGTTCCCAAGGAAATGTTATTCCTCGGGAATGGAAGTGATGAGTCTATCGATTTATGCTACAGGGTATTCTGTGAGCCTGGAATTAATAATGCTGTCATGATCGCTCCAAGCTACGGGATGTATTCCGTTTGCGCGGATATCAATGGCGTCCAGCGCAGGCAGGTGCAGCTTAACGAGGATTTCTCTTTGCCGGTGGAATCTTTGCTTGAGGCATGTGACGATTCCACCAGGCTGTTGTTCATATGTTCCCCGAATAACCCGACCGGAAACGCTTTCCCCGAGAATGACATAAGAAGGATCTTGGACTCTTTTACCGGAATAGTTGTGCTTGATGAGGCGTATGTGGACTTTTCATCTGGAGGCTCCATGCGCGGGCTTTTGTCGGAGTATCCCAAGTTGGTCATACTTCAGACACTCTCCAAGGCGTGTGGTCTCGCCGGGCTTAGAATCGGGATGACCATTGCCCATCCGGAGATCATCTCTGTTTTTGATAAGGTACGGTATCCATATAATATTGGGACAGATACCTTGAGACTTGCGTTGGAAAGACTTGATCCAGAGCGTATTAACGCTCAGACGGAAGAGATAATCAGCCAACGTCCCATACTGAGCTCCCGTTTGGAGGCATTTGATTGTGTTGAGAAAGTGTTCCCAAGCGAAGCCAATTTCCTTCTGGTACGTGTGAAGGATCCGTCAGGTTTGTACGATCATCTCATCAAGGACGGTATTATCGTGAGGAACCGGTCTACTGTCCGTGGATGTGAGGGCACCCTACGGCTCACAGTCGGGACGCCTCAAGAGAATGAGCGCTTACTCAGATCGATAAACGAATATGAGAATCCTGGGCAGTCGGACGTCCAGGCGGGAATTCCTTTCCGGAGAGCCAGCCGGGAGCGTGTGACAAGGGAAACCAAGATTTTTGTGGATGTTGATCTGGACGGTGCGGGCGAGTCTGAGATAAGCACCGGGCTGAACTTTTTCGACCATATGCTTGAGCAGATTCCCCACCATGGTGGTATATCATTGAAAATCAAGGCCGAAGGAGATCTGAATGTGGACGAGCATCACACGATGGAGGATGTGGCCATTACCCTCGGGGAAGTCCTGCTGGACGCCTTGGGTGAACGGAAGGGCATTGAGAGGTACGGTTTCGCCTTGCCTATGGATGAGTCGGAGGCCATGGTGCTGATGGATCTTGGAGGTAGGGTGGATTTCAAATGGGATGTGGATTTTACAAGGGAATATGTGGGAGACACCCCTACAGAGATGTTCAAACACTTTTTCCAGTCTCTCTGCACAGCCATGAAGTGCAATCTGCATATCTCGGCGAAAGGCGAGAATAACCATCATATCGCCGAGGCGGTATTCAAAGCTTTCGCCAGGGCTTTAAAGGCTGCTGTCCGGAAGGATCCCTTCAGTTATTCGGTTCCAAGCAGCAAAGGAGTGCTATGATCGCTATTGTGAAATACGATGCCGGCAATGTCTTATCGGTGATCAACGCCCTCCGTCGCCTGGGAGTGACTGAGTGGGAGTTGACTTCGGACCCATCCCGGCTTATGAATGCGGACAAGGTGCTGCTTCCGGGGGTTGGCGACGCTTCTGTGGCGTTGGGCTGCCTACGCTCTCTCGGCTTGGATTCAGTGATATTGTCTCTCAAGAGACCGGTCCTGGGTATATGCGTCGGGATGCAGATCCTTTGCCGCCACAGCGAGGAAGGTGATACTGACTGCCTAGGCGTTTTTGACACTGATGTGTGTCGCTTCGTGCCAGGCGAGCAAGGTCTGAAGGTCCCTCATATGGGCTGGAACCAGGTGGAAGGCCTGAAATCAGGATTGTTTGACGGCATCAATGAGGGTGCTTACATGTATTATGTGCACTCTTATTATGCGGGAATATGCCAGGACACGATAGCCTCTACGGTCCATGGTGTACCATTCAGCGCGGCACTTTGCCGAGGGAACTTTTTCGGGACTCAGTTCCATCCAGAGAAAAGCGGTTCCGACGGAGCCAGGGTACTAAAGAATTTCCTGGAGTTATGATTAAGGTTGTTCCAGCTATTGACATAATCGGCGGGCGATGTGTCCGTCTGTCCCAAGGTGATTACAACAGATCCACTTTCTATTCCACTGAGCCGTCGGAAATGGCTGGCCGTTTCCTGGATGCTGGCCTATCCCGTATTCATGCTGTGGATTTGGAAGGTGCCAAGTCCGGGTATCCGGTCAACTTGGATTCTTTGAGGAAGCTTTCTTACATTTCCGGAACCGAGATCGAGTGGGGAGGCGGGATCAAGACCCGCGAGGATGTGGAAGCCGCTTTGGAGGCGGGCGCCTCACGGGTGGTTATGGGAACGACCGCGGTTAAGGATCCAGGATTATTCAAGTCATTATTATTGGAATACGGCTCCGGCAGGATTGTGCTTGGAGCTGATGTCCGGGGAACTAAAGTGGCGGTCAGGGGCTGGACGGAGACATCCGCCATGGATATCTACAATCTTCTGGAGTCCTTTACTCCAGATCTTTTGGAAGTCATTGTTACAGATATATCTAAAGACGGGATGTTCTCAGGGCCTGATCCTGTTTTTTACAAGAACCTGATGAATAGCTTCCCTTCTTTGGTGATCACGGCAAGCGGTGGTGTCGGGAGTGTTGATGATATAAAGTCTCTTGAGAAGGCGGGAGTACCTGCGGTCATTGTGGGGAAGGCCTTGTACGAGGGACGGGTTAGATTGGAGGAACTTGATTATGGTTGCTAAGAGGATAATACCATGTCTTGATGTCAAGGATGGAAAGACAGTTAAAGGTATTAATTTCCAGAATCTTAAGGAAGTGGGAGATGCCGTCGATCTTGGTGCCTTTTATGCGGCTGAGGGTGCTGATGAGTTGGTCTATCTAGACATCTCAGCCACCCGTGAGGGCAGGAAGACTTTCACAGGACTCGTCCGGTCTATCGCTGAGAGGATTGATATACCTTTTACTGTCGGTGGTGGAATATCCTCGCTGGAGGATGCGGCGAAAATGCTTGAGGCTGGCGCTGACAAGGTCACCGTAAACAGCGCCGCGGTTCGTAATCCGGATCTTATAGGAGAGATAGCCAACCATTTCGGCAGCCAGTTTATTGTGGTCGCCATTGATGCCAAATTAATAGATGGGAAACGGATCGTTTTCACATCCGGAGGCTCTATTCCTTCTGAGAAAGAGCTATTTTCTTGGGCTCTGGAAGCGCAGGAACGTGGTGCAGGTGAGATTCTCTTCACCTCAATGGATCACGACGGAACTAAAAGCGGGTATCCATGCGATGTGTTCTCCCGTTTGTGCGGGAGTTTGTCCATCCCGGTGGTAGCCTCTGGGGGTGCCGGTAGCATGGATGACATCGCCGAGGTGCTGACAAAGGGGCAGGCTGACGCGGCTCTTGCCGCCAGTCTGTTCCATTATGGAGAGATAGCGATAAAGGATTTGAAGGAATATCTCAGGGATAGAGGGATACCTGTCAGATTATGATAATGATAACACGGAATAAGATATGGAAAAAATGAGATTGGATTTCAGCAAGAATCCTGACGGGCTTGTTCCCGCCATTATTCAGGACGCATCATCCAAGAAGGTGCTCATGCTTGGTTACATGAATGAGGAGGCGTATGAGAAGACGATCCAGAGCGGTCTCGCGACATTCTGGAGCCGTTCGAGAAAACAGTTGTGGACAAAGGGGGAGACCAGTGGGAACTATATGCATGTCAAGGAGATACTCGTTGATTGTGATGCGGACACCCTCCTTATCTTTGTCGACCCTGATGGTCCGGCATGCCATCGGGGAACGGTGTCTTGTTTCGATATCTCTCCCGAGCAGGGCTTCCTCGGTGAGCTTGAGAGGGTCGTGAGAAGTCGCCATGAGGCTATGCCAGAAGGGCATTATACTACAAGGCTATTCAATGAGGGAGTCGCCAAGATATCCCAGAAAGTTGGGGAAGAGGCGGTGGAGACTATATTAGAGGCCGTGAAAGGTGATGTGGGGAGGTATATCTACGAGGCTTCTGACCTTCTTTACCACCTTCTTGTGCTGAATGAGCAGATGGGAATAGGGTTGAATGACCTCGAAAAAGAGCTCCTTTCGAGGCATAAATGATATTATTTTTTATCCAAAAGCAAAAATAATCGTCAAATAATTGTTAATAATAAAAGAATTCGTATATTTGACGTGAAGTTTTTCATAGTTTAAGTTTAGGTTAAGTAGCGGAGCGATCGCAGTGACTGCGATTGCTCCGTGTTTTATACCCTTTCCGAGCATCAAAAACGGAAATATTCCTTTTTTATCATTGTTTTTTCTGTTTCTTTCTATTTTTTCCGTTTGGTCTCCATAGTTTCGCGTCAGGTTCGCCGCTTGGCGTACGGAATTTAAATGCGACTGAACTATGAAGACTTTGACTCGTTTAATCACGCGTTCCATTTCAGCGGTTATCATCACGCTCGGAGCGCTCGTTTCATCATGTAACAAGATGCCCTCTGACACCGGTCAGGGATCCTTGTCCTGGAGTTTCTCTCCGGAGATCACCACCAGGGCAATGGATTTCCCTGATACGGATGCTTTTAAGCTGAAGGTCGTCAATTCGGCCGGTGAGATTCTATATGAGGGAGATTATGGTGACTCGCCTGAGATGATGCTTGTGAATCCTGGATCCTACACGATCACCGCCGTGTCCAGGGAGTTTATGAGACCGGAGTTCGAGGCTCCCCAATTCGGAGACGAGCAGGTGGTGGTCGTCAATGCCGGGGCCGTGACAAAGGTCTTGCTTGACTGCTCCCAACTCAATTGTGGTTTGCGCCTGAGGATTGATCCGGAGTTCGCTGAGACTTACCCTGGTGGATACCTTGAAGTAACTTCCGGAGGAGAAAGCCTCCATTATGGACCGGCGGAAAGCAGGACTGGATTTTTCAAACCGGGCCAGCTGTCCGTGTCACTTAAAGAGACAGACAAGTCCACTCCGCTGTTCACTAGGCGTTTGGAGGCCAGGGAGATTCTCACGATCGGGATATCTTGCCCCTCAAAACCAGGCCAATCATCAGCCCAAGGTGGCGAGTTGTCGATCAAGGTGGACACCCTCCGGATATGGGATAATGAGGACTACACTATAGGGTCGGATTATGTGGCAGGAGCCGGAACGGACAAGTCCAGAGCCTTTGGGGTTGCCCAAGTGAAGGAGCATGTAGGAGAAAAAGGTGTGTGGGTCTGCGGATATATTGTAGGGGGAGACCTTTCATCCAGTAAGAACGGGATCAAGTTCGAGGGTCCTTTCGAGTCTTATACCAACATCGCGATAGCTCCTCGTTCCTCTGTCACTGAGAAGGCATCATGCGTCTCGGTCCAACTGACAAAGGGTCCGATGCGGGACGCTCTCAATCTCGTCGATCATCCAGCGTTGATTGGGAAGAAAGTCTATCTGAGGGGCGATATTGATGCTGCCTATTATGGTATTCCTGGAATCAAGAACCTCACAGAATACTCATTTGATTGACAATCATTATCAAAATACTTAAATGATGAAAAACAATCTGATTCCGATGGCGTTGGCCATCATCTTGTTATGCCCGGTCAGGGCATATTCCCAAAACAACTCCCATGCGGTTGAGATCGGTATCGGAGGATCCGCTATCAATCACACCAGGACAATGGTGACGGATTTTCACCAGACTCCAGGGGGAGACTATGTGTTCACTCTGGAGGAAAAGCAACTTTACGGTGGAACGAGCTTGTATTCCGCTTACGAGATCAAGAAATGGCTTTATGCGGATGTCCAAGGCACCCTTGGTATCGCGAGATACTATGACTCCGGGAAACTGAAGAATGGTTTGTCCATCCTGGCCGGTCCTGGAATCCAGTTCCGTCCATTTGTCAAGAGCGAATGGGTTCAACCATACCTGCGTTTTGGGGTAAGCTATTATCGTAAGAACTTTCCCACTTTCTATTTCGGTCGCTTTGACGGCGATGTCACAAAAGAGGCGATATGGAAGGCCGAGGATGCTTGGAACAAGGGTATGACCTTTGACACGGAGTCATATATCCCTCTCACTGCAGGGATTGGCTTGGTGGGGTGGCTCGGAGATAAGGTTGGCGTCAGGATAGGTGGAGATTATATGCGTTCATTAGGTTCCAAAGGAGCCAATTTCGCCATGGGGACCGCGGGGTTAGTGTTCCGGCTCGGTGGCAAGAGCAAGAAGCCTCAAGATATCCAGCCCATCGAAAGGATTGTAGAGAAGATTGTGGAGAAGGAGGTTGTCAAAGAGGTACCCGTTGAGACCATCAAGGAAGTGTATAAGGAGGTCCCTTTTGAGAAGACCCTCGCGGAACTGATGGATAATGTCACATTTGATTTCGATAAGGCAGACATCACCAAGGAGAGCGAGACTGTATTAGACGAGGTCGCTGATGTCCTTAAGAAATTCACGGACAGGAAGTTCATGATATGTGGACACACTGATGCCAAAGGGAGTGTCTCCTATAACGAGAGGCTTTCCGAGGCTAGGGCGAAGGCGGTTTATGAGGCATTGGTCAAGAGGGGAGTCCCATCCTCGATGCTATCTCACAAGGGCTTTGGGAAAAGGATGGCCCTGGTTCCTGCCGGAGCGGATGAGAATACCCGTCGAGGAGACCGAAAGGTGGTAATTGAGCAAGTGACATGGGACCCTCTTTGGAATTACTTGAAACACAACAATTAAAAACATAAACTAATGAGAAACAGTATCAGTATTTTAGCCGCAGCGCTCATGGGAGCCGCATTGTTGTCCTGCACAAGACTTGAGGTGACCCTTCCCAGGGGCCCACAAGGTGAGCAGGGTATCCAGGGAATCGCAGGCCGTGACGGACTCACTTCCTATGAGGTTTGGTCAAAGGCGGTAGTTGAGGGTACGATCCCTGGTTGGGATAAGACCAAGACCTCTGTCACGGATTATTTCATCTATCTGAAAGGGGAGAAAGGTGACCGTGGAGACAAAGGCGAGTCAGCTTACGAGATGTGGAAGGAATACATTGCTTCAGGAGAGGCTGATAATCCTCAGGGGGAAGGAAAATGGGAGCCTGGGAATAACTCGGAGAAAGATTTCTTCAATTATTTGACGGGCCCCAAGGGCGATGATGGTCTTATTCCGTACATAGGTGACAACGGCAACTGGTTCATCGGTGATGAGGACACAGGTATCCCCGCCACTGGTCCCGCCGGTGCTGATGGATTGTCCGCTTACCGGATTTGGGTCGATTATATTAAAAGAGAAGGTGATCCGAAGTGGTCCTCATCCGACACCACGATGTGCTTCTTTTTCTTATACCTTAAAGGCGAGAAAGGAGATAAAGGTGATAAGGGAGACGGAGGTATCAGTGGAGAGACTCCCTATGTCGGCGATGACGGCAATTGGCATGTAGGGGACATCGACACTGGTGTACCGGCCACGGGACCATCCGGGGAAAATGGGTTGTCCGCATATGAGCTCTGGAAGAAAGAAGTGCTCTCAGATGCCGGCTTGGAGAATCCTGGGAATGGGGTTTATGATCCCACTGAGTATCCAACCTGGCCTAAGGATGCCGTTGACCTTGAGGATTTCTTCCTGTATCTCGGCGGGGAGGATGGAGAAGATGGATTGTCTGCCTATGAGCTCTGGAAAGAATACATATCGAGTGGAAATGTTGATGACCCCAAGAATCCTGGAGAGAAATGGGACAAGACAAAAAACACAGAGGCTGATTTCTATTATTATTTGACAGGTGCCGACGGTGTGGATGGCCTCTCCGCCTACGAGCTTTGGAAGCGTGATGTATTGTCAGAATCGGGACTCGCTAATCCGGGAAATGGGGTCTTCGATCCGCAGGAATATCCTTTATGGCCGGATTCGGCAGTGGAACTCGCTGATTTTTGGAGATATCTCAAAGGCAAAGACGGTGTTGATGGACAAGGTTCCGGAAACAGTCTCGCGCTTGCTGACACAGCTTATTTGGACAGAGTAGACTCCAAAATGTACAATGTGGCCTCAGTCATAGCCTTAAGCAAGACTTCGGGGGGCAAGACGGAATACGAGTATGTCAACCCGCTATCCGGTGGCGCCGCATTTATTGTGACCGGCCCTGGCCCTGTTATAATCCCGAACTGCGAGGTTAAGTTCACCGACATGTCTGGAACAAAGACTTATACCAAGACCTCCGACTCTCAGGGTTATGTGTATCTCACCCGGGATGAGCTTCCACAGTGGGTGGATGGCCTTCCGAGCGCCAAAGATGATCCGGACATTCTCAACTCCGGAGTGAAACCCGTATCTTTCAGCTACGGGACCACAACAATCACAGATGAGTCCAAGATAGCGGCCACTTGCAAGGTGCCATACCAGGTTGGGCTCAATGTTGTCACCAAGTCAGGGGCTTTACGTAATTATGACACTCACGCTGATTTCTTTGTTTATAGGACTGTTGAGGGAGTGACAGAGACCGTCCCGTTTATTAACACTTTGGACAGGCTGTCCTCGCCGGTCAACATGTCATATTCCCAAGGTAATCTTGGATTCTGGCCAAGGGTGAATAGTTCCGTATTCTCCTATTACCGTAACAAGGGAGTGGATATCCTTCTCTCGAGAGTGACATCTAGTCAGGCTGCTGGAGGGGACATATCCTCTCTAGAGGGAGATGCCGTGGCGGATTGGTTTTCTGATCTGAATCACCTGTGCGGGGAGAGGGGTTATGAATATACCATGCATAGGGCGAGAGTCTCCAGCGGTCGTGTGAAAAACGGGACGGAGAGTTGGTTCCGTGTCAGTTATGGCGATGGGGCGTCTCCTGCCAAAGTAGGGGTCTACGACTTGCTGCTACAGTATTCCGGCGGAACCGTGTATTCCGGAGCTGGTTCAGTGATACCTGATTATGGACTGAATATAACCGATTCTGACAGGGAGATTATGGACCCTCCATATTTCGCTATGCCACAGGATGTGACAGGATCTTTCGTGTGGGACTCAGGTCACACTACTCTGAAACTATCGTTCAGTAAAGAAGCTCTCAATACTCTGAAAGAGACCACCGTGTACGCCCCTTCGGGGGAATGGAGCAAGAACGGGCAACGCTACTCGTTCAACGCCACCAAACTCGGGACCAGATACAAATCCCCTTCCACATCTTTTTCTGTGAGTGGAAAGTACAATGGGTCAAATGTCAACAGCACAGTCGCTTTCAAACTGTATGACTCGTTGAATCTCACGGATGTGTATGATGGTTTCAAAATGACCGTGGCCGACTTTGTCGATGGGGCGATAATGGTAGGAGGATTCTCCGGCAAGTTCAATTATAACCGTGGTGACGATAACGCATACGCCTTTGGTTGTGCGATAGAGGCGACGGAGAGGAATGTCACAGATGGCTCCGGGACCGGAACTGAGTGACATATTTTGGGGGAAAATGCTTATATTGGCGCCATGAAACGGACGATCGCTCTTTTCATGGCGCTATTCGCCACCTTATTGTTCCCAAGGCTTTGTGGCGCCCAGGATTATATCACTACGGCCAAAGATAAAGCCTTGGCTGAAAGGTTGCTTGCCGATCTTCATGAGGAGTATAAAGCCTCTCTTGACGCGGGGAATCCTATGGAAACATCTGATTTGATGGTGGTTGCCGCCAAGAAACTCATCGGTACTCCATATGTTGCGGGAACTCTGGATGAAGATCCGATAACAGAGAAGTTGAGGATATATCTCACCAAGACAGACTGTATCATATTCGTAGAGACTTGCCTGAATCTGGCAAGGACCGTTATAGAGACTGTTGAGGGGAATCCTTCTTTTCATGAGTTCGCTTCCAACGTCGCCAGAACCCGTTACCGGAAAGAACCGCCTTATTCATATTCAGACCGGATTCATTACACCACCGAATGGATAAGGAGGCAAGACGGACGCCTGAAGGATTTGACGATTGAGTTGGGTGGTGAGGTTTATGATCATCCAATATCCTTCATGTCCAGACACCCCAAGAGTTATAAGCAGCTGGAGGACGCAAACAGTATTCCACGGGCAGCGTTGGATCTCATGAACATAGAGGAGACAGAAAAGGAATTGAATAAGATTCCTATGACTCAGATACCTAAGGCGAAGATATCCTCTATAGGACAGGGAATCAAATCCGGGGATATAATCTGTTTCGTCTCTACTGTCGAGGGATTGGATGTGGCGCATGTGGCTATCGCTTATGTTGAGAATGGCCGGGTCGGGTTCATTCATGCGTCACAAAACGACGGAAAGGTTGAAATCGACGAGCGTACCATTGATGAGTACGTGTCCCGGCGTTCCAACCTTTCCGGCATAAAGGTCATAAGACCTTTGTAGATAATTATTTCCTCTTGAACAAGCCTCCGAGGATGCTTCCGAAGAGTCCACCGCCACCGATCTTACCTCCAAGAGAGATGATCACGTCGTTGATGTCGACCTTGCCGTCTCCATTCTGATCCTTGAAGAGCTTGGTGACGCCGCCAAGAATTGTCGGAATCAATGCGATAAGGGATGCGTTCGCAGCCTTGCCGAGATTGAGGTTCTTAAGGACGCTGTTGGTGAAGATACTGCCAGCTAGTGATGTGACAGGGCTCTTCGCTGCCGATGTTTTTCCGGTGAGGAGGTCAGTGATGATGCTCGCGCCGCCCCTGCTGGTAGCGGTCTTGGTAAGGCTGCCGAGGATTGAGTCTGAAAGGCCTCCGAGGACCTGGTTCTGGACATTAGCGGGAATCTGGATTCCACCAGCGGCGGAATTCACCTGCTGCTTGATGATGTCTGCAATTGAGAATGCCATTGTTTTTAGCTTTTAAAGTGTTGAAAAGTATTGAGTTATAAATAGAGGTCAAAATAATCGGTTACCTTGTCCATGAGGTGTATCCTCCATCTTCCGAAAACATTATGCTCGGAACGGGGATAAGGGAAGTAATCGAGTTGGGTGCCGTTCTCTATGCACTTCTGGACAAAACTAAGGCTGTGTTCCCAGACCACTGTGTTGTCGATGGCGCCTTGGCAAATGAGCAGCTTCCCTTTGAGATTCTCCGCGTTTTCAATAAGGCTAGTCTCCTTGAATCCTTCAGGGTTTGTCTCCTCAGTCTCCATGTAACGTTCTCCGTACATGATCTCGTACCATTTCCAATCAATGACAGGGCCTCCAGCCACTCCAACCTTGAATGTCTCAGGATAATGAGTCATGAGGGAAATTGTCATGAATCCTCCATAGCTCCACCCATGGACACCTATTCTCTCAGAGTCGACAAAGGGGAGTGATTTGAGCATATTGATCCCAACCATCTGGTCCGCCATCTCGTTCTGCCCGCAATGGCGATGGATGGCTTTCTCGAACTCCGCACCCCTGTTGGAAGTGCCACGGTTGTCCTGGACATAAACCACATACCCTTTTTGCGCCATGAGAGTCTCCCACATCCTGACACCACCAAGCCAGCTGTCATTCACCATCTGAGAGTGGGGGCCACCATAGACATACAGCACCACCGGATACTTTTTTGAAGGGTCGAAATCGGCCGGCAAGTAAAGCCTGTACCAGTTGTCGAATTTGCCGTCCGCGCTCTTCACGGTTCCGAGCATGATGTCACCTGTCTTAAAGGACTTCAGCGGGTCCTCTGCTCGGCCTAACTCTCGAATGAACTTACCGTCCGTTGTCCTTATCTGGGTCACGGAAGGAACATTGAAACTGCTGAATATGTCGATGAATTTCTTTTGGTCTCCACTAAGGGTGATGTTGTGCCATCCCTCTTCGGGGGTGAGCCTGACAGCTTTCCCGAATTTGGCTTTAGTCACTGATTCGATTCCCTTACGGGACTTGAGCCCCGATATTTGGATCTTGAAAAGATGATTCTCGACAGGAGATACCTCCGCGGATGTGTAGAACACATTAGAGCCGTCATTATCCACATAAGCCACATCGGCGTTGACAGCGGTGAGTCGTCTCACGGTGCCGAGGGTGTCGCAAAGATATAGGTTGCGGAAACCGTCCCTCACATCAGTCCTGTAAAGGAATGTGTAAGTGCCTTTGATGAAATAAAGAGGGTCGGAAGGTTCGACGAACCGAGGGTCATCGTCAGTGAGGATAGTCTTGACGAAGGAACCGTCGGAAGACTTGTACATATTAAGCCTGACATGCTTCTGGGATCTGTCCAGAACTTGGATGAACACATACTTGGAGTCAGGCCCCCAGCTTATGTTCGTGAGGTAGCGGTCATAACCGAAGTCGGTGACATCACACCAGATAGTCTTTCCAGTGGCCAGGTCATATACTCCTAATGACACCTCCTCGCTCTCCATGCCGTTCATGGGGTACTTGATGCTCATAAGAGTCCCTGTCCTGGTGCTGATGTCAAGAAGGGGAAAATCAGTGACACGGCTCTCGTCTTTGCGGTAAAAAGCGAGTTTGGAGCCATCAGGAGACCAGAATATGCCTCCGTTGATTCCGAACTCGTTACGGCTAACACTTTCCCCGTATGTTATCTGGTCGCTCTCGCTGCCGGCCACGAGAATATCACCTCCGCCGTCATTGATGTAAAGGCTACGACCCTTCGAGTATGCTTGAATACCGGTGGAACTAAAGACGGCTCCGCGAATCCCGCGGCTGCCTCCCTGTACGGTTCTGATGGTGGAGTCTCCATCACCTTCCTTGACTTTCCCGGTAATAGCATCGTAGGCGGTTATCTTCCCGTCACTCATGCAGGCGTAAGTACTGTTGTCCAACCAGGTGGCCCATGTGGAAGCGACCCTTGTCCCGGTGCCCATCACGGCTTCCTCCATGGTCATCATCCTGCCGTCAGGATTCGCGGGGTGGACAGCCACGACTCCACTCTGGCTCCACGCCGCCACTGGCAGCGCCATGGCCAATACCAAGAGAAGCCTCCTCATTACTCGGTGGGTGAAGTTACGGAAATAATCTTGTCTACCACATGCTTCTGCATTCCTCTCCAAGGAAGCGCCCCGAGATACTGCTTGTAATGGAGCTCGACTGTCTTGCCGCTGCACCTCATGAGCTCGTTGGCTATCTCCTCATTATCGACGGAGAAATCGAATATGTATGATTGGATTGTGGCTGTTCCTCCAGTCTTTGGGACAGTCCCCTTGAATCCGGCCTGGATCAACCTGCCCTCGTAAGTCTTCCACACGTAGCCTTTATAGGTGAACTGGTTGAGTTCTCCGGCTTTCACGCCATCTCCGAACACGAAATAAAACCTGAAATAGACGAATGCCGCAGAGGCCAAGATCAGCCCCACGATAATCCATGTCAGAACTTTCTTGAATGTAGTCATATTATAATACATTATTGTTTGTCATTTCCCACTCCATGATTGTCGACACCACGGGGATTACTGTAAACGCGATTTTCCTGTGACCGGATCCATTCGGATGGCCATCCGCCCCCATGTCTTCGACATGGTTATGAACAGAGTATGAAAGAGGCAGGAAGTGGATTCCGGGAAGTCCGCTGGACTCAATGGCCTTACGGATATATTCCTCCTGCAGAGGATCGTGTTTCGGAGCCATGCAGAGGATAGGGTGATTCTCGCCGTAGTTATCTTTTATCTCCTTAAGCAATTGGATATAATTCTTGACGAAAACTCTCTGAGCTGGCTGCATGCCTGTCGAGAAGTCGTTGGTGCCCAAATAAATGACACTGAGAGCTGGCTTGATCTGCGCTTTCCCGGCATCCCATAACGGCTCGGTCTCTGAGTCAAAAACACGGAGATAATGGCTCACCATGTTGTCGTCAGTGTATTTGCCGTTGTAATTCCTGGCGATTCCCATACCGGAGTGGGCCAAGACAATCTGGTCCGCTCCGAAATACCTTGCTGTCATGCAGGCATAGGTGAGATTCTGGTTCTCGGTCTCAGGAGAGAAACGCTCCTTGTTGGAGGCCTCGGTCCCGTAACCGCATGTGTATGAATCACCTATGAACTCTATTATCCTTTCGGCCGGCCTGTCTGCCTGGAGGAAAACCCCGTCGGTCGAAAATCCATTGATACAAGTCCGTCCTTGGGTCCCTTCCGTTCGTTTCTGAAGGATGACCTGATGTGGCGCTCTCATAGCTTTCTTGTCCTTACCGAAACGCGCCCTCATCTCTTCCTGACTGAAAATGACAACGGTGGAGTCGTTCCCGTGAGTTGTGATCACTTTGTCTGGTTCTGAGGACATATCCTTGTCAACCCACACGTTGAAATAGTTCCTATGGGTATCGGAAATATTGAAACTCAGCGAGTTGCCTTGGAATCTGACCTTGAGATAAACCCCGGTCCAGTCGAAGGAGACCGCTCCGTCATTCTCCAAAGTCCGTCCGATGTAAGTTATCCTTCCATCCGAGCCTTTTATGCTCTCGCTCCATCCCGAGACTTGAAATACCAGGATGACAATCAGCAGGGACAATAACCTTTTCAACATAATCTTCAGAAAGAAAGCATATAAAGTTAAACAAGTTTTTTCTTAATCCCAAAAGACAAATGACTAAAGGAAGCTGAGCCATCTCAGGGCTATCCGCTTGATGGAGTTGCTGAACCTGAATAAATTCAGTCCCAGCCTCGAGGGGGCATAAAGATTGGCGAAGTCTCTTGTCAAGCGAAGGCAGTCCGAGTGGAATATTTCTTTCCGTCTGCTTATCACAGAACTGTACCTTTTCCCGGTATATTCATCTAGAGCATCCAGCATCTGGATCATTTTCAGGTGGTTCTTTATTCTGGCCTTCCTGTCGTGGCGCTTGGTCCAAGACCCCTCAGTCGCGATGCGGTAGACGGACATGCTGTCGCTCAAATACATCATCCCACCCCTGAGTGAGCACTGGATCGCCAGGACATAGTCAATCATCACAACTTCCCTCATGGGAGTCCATTCGAGATAGGCCTCTCTACGGCACATCAGGGACGATGTGGCGCAGAACCAGCCCCCGCCTCCAATGATCACATCCTCCACCGGGACGACTCCGTTTCTTAGCTTCGGGGCTATCCATCCGTTGAATCTCCCATTCTTCAGCCTTAAAGCCCTGTGTGCGCATATATCCACTTCTGGATGGGCATCCAAAGCGTCGGCCTGACGTTGGAGCTTGCGTGAGTCGGTCCAATAGTCATCTCCCTCGCAGAAGGCAATGTACTTGCCTCTTAAAAGGGGAAATATGAATTCCTTGTTGATGGGGACGCCTTTGGAATACTGGTTCTCTTTCTGGAATATGGGTTTGATTATGTCAGGGTACTTGGCTTGGTACTCCCGAATGATCTCGTCCGTGCCATCTGTTGAGGCGTCGTCATGGACGATGACCTCGAAAGGGAAGTCGGTCTCCTGCGACACGAAGCCTTCCAGGGTATCCCGGATATATTTGGCGTGATTGTATGCCAAGCAAATGACGCTAACCTTGATCAAGTCCATCGTTTTTGTCAATCAAAGTGTAGTCATCCAGCATCGTCTGGAGATCCTCGGGAGAGTTGAACATTATCGCGTCCAGGATCGAGAGACGCTCCACGAACGGCTCTCTGAACTGGTTGTATTCCGGAAGACCAGACTTCAGGAATTTGAGAGTGATTCCATGCTTTCTGAACTCTGCGGTGTCATACAACTTCATGCCGCCAATCGCATTGATGTATGTGTCTGCACCCATCCTGCGGCAAGCGTCATAAATGCGTTCCTCCCTCTTATACATCGCATTCCCGACCAGTTCCGAGGACCTTTTTAACGTAGTTGTTATATTCAAGAAAGAACAGACTTCCCTTATGGAATTATCAAGGAAATCAGCCAGATTGGTTTCAGGATACCGTAAGATGCGCTCCGCCAAGGCGATCCCGTTATCGAAATATGGAGCCTTGTGATAGGCGAACTCCAGGGTCTTGAGTTTCTTTCCTACCTTGATGGGGAGAATATCCATGTTTTTTATGAACTTGTAACTGCTTCTCTTCTTGACCTCAATCCTGAAGAATAAGGGTTTCCCATCCACCAGAATACGATTACGGCAGATCCATCCGCTTCTGATGAAGTTGTAGTCATCGCTGATCAAGAACAAATCAGACGCCTTGATGAGCTGCCACCATGCAAGGTAAGGCAGGAAATATGGTTGGTTTCCCGCGAGGATCATAGGATGTCGCAATAATCAATGATACATGGATCATCCGTTAGTAGTGGACATGCCTTACGGTCGTCCCCGACATTGGTCACTGGAAGGCTTGAAGCCCTGAACAACCCGGAACCGAAATACCGGTCATTGACGCAAAGCATCATTCCGCATATATAGTCTTGATATTCAGTGCCTTCCCAAATGGTATTGTAGGTTCTCTGAGGAATGAAGGGCTGTATGACCATCCCGTCTGTCTGGAGATTATTCCACTCCTCGTCAGAGGTCAATATTCCCGCTTTGACACCCTCGCTTTTCCCGAGCCTGTAAGGTTTCAGAATGAATTGGTTCTTATTGGCCACCGCATCTTTCAGAATGTCAGCGGCTTCCGGAGTGGAGCAATCCCAGGTGGGGATGGCGTGGGAACGCAGGAATACGGTCTCTTCCTGGCTTAGACAATGACTGGTGAAATAGTCCTCGAACCAAAGCCGCATGAACCGTTTGTCGTGGATTAGGAATATATTCCTGAAGTCACTGTACATCCCTAGGTCAGCCATCGCCTTGATCGTTTCCATGCCGAAAGAAAGAATATCTTTCTGGTTCAAAGCGCTGATCAGGAATGATTCATCGGTTGACCATTCTTTCCGGCGGCCTTCAACTTCCTCTGCCTCGAGGACAGAAACCTCGTGCCCAAGATTCTCGTAAAAGGCTTTGTAGAGGCGTATCTCGTTGGTCCGGTCGGCGCTTTTAAACACGAAGATTCTTTTGCGTCCGCCAGTGATTCCGGCCATATAATCCATAAGGGCTGGGTACTCGGACTCCCTGGTCGCTCCAGGGAACCTCGCCATGAAACGGTCGGCTGCCTCCTCGGCGAATCTGGACATGAATATCCCATGTCCGAAGAAACGGGATGTGATCTCGCAAATTCTAAGTCCGCCATCCTGACCGATGATGTAGTCAGGTCTCCAAGTTCCGGCTTTGAATGGAATAGAATCTTGATATTCAAGTATTTCCAGTTCCTTGTCGCTCAGAGGTAGCCATTTCTGGACATAATCCCGCCAGTTAAGGGCAAGGTGCTCGGCGCAAAGGTATAGAATCCGGTGAAGCTCTTGAAGCTCCTCCCGTCGTCCGCTTGTGATCGCGACAGGTCTATCGTGATACCATCGGAGATAGTAATCTGAGAGGTTAGTGATCATCCTCCGAACAATCTTGTCTGATAGCCAAGGCACTGGAAGCCGTTCCGGTTCGTCAGAGGAATCAAATCCTCACTGATTCCCAGCTGTTTGCGTACCCAGTAGCAGATGGAGACACTCATCCCGATAGAGTCAGTGTATTCCATCATCCTCCGGATATTCTCCATGCTGGCTTTTCTGTCCGGGGCTGTCCTTCCTCTTTGTTTGCGGTGGTCGGCATTGGAAGGCATGATGTATGCCTCGAAGAGATCCCGCTCCATCTCTTTGTCGAACACTCCGAGATATGGTCCGAGCATGGCGAGATTTTCCATGCAGACTGTCAGGAACTCCGGCTTGTAGTTGATTATGCCCTCGGCGTTGAGCGTGTCGAAAAAACTCTTTATTCCCTCGTCTGTAAGGCATGGGGTGAAGATCGGTTGGACTAAAGCCGAGTTGGCGGGGATCCCTCGCTCCCTACAAAGCCTCACGGCTCTCATCCTTTCTTCAAGCGGTGCTGCGAAGGGTTCAATAATATCTCTAAAAGGAGCTGGCATGATAGAGACACTCGTGTTGAACTGCATCCTGTCTCTCAGCCGGGCGAACAAGTCCAGGACACTTTCGCCATCATGCTCTATCAGAAGATGTTCCGCTCCAGCCTTGGAGGCTATAAATAGCCTGGCTTCCGATTCAGGACATCTCTCGTAGTGGGCTATGAATTCCCGTAATATCCTGTGGGCGACGCCAGTCAGGAGTGTGGCTTCCTGGAACGCCTCTGTCTTGGGAGAGAAATAATAATAGTGGTTCTTGTTCTCAGAGCCTGGACCGTTCATCTCTTCCAGCAATATCCTGACATAGAGCGGATAGTTCAGGTCCACGGAGAGTTCTTGTTCATGGACCCCGTCAGTCACGAGGCAGTATTGGCATCCCACTCCACAACCTTTGACAGGGTTGATCTCGTATGTGAGGGTGGGGCAGCGGCCGGTGTAGTTGTGGATTTCGGTATGGATGGTCTCCGGATTCCCCTCAAAGGTCTCGAATCTGGGCCTGGGGATCAGAATCCTGTTCTCGAACCGGTATTTGAATATGTCGCTACCACGCTTGAGGCCCGAGAGGGTTTCGGGATCGGGATCCACCCTCACTCCCAGTTCCTTCAGATATGCTTTATCCACAACTGGAGGGGCGAACCCCTCCAGGTTGTAGACATTTGTGCCATGTGAATATATAGGTGTATAGCTTATCATTACGCTATACTACCATTTAATTTGCCATTAATTGTGGCAGGAAGGTACTGAACACCAGCACTATTAGGCCGATGACAAGCACGGCGATAGTCTTCTTAGACACACCCTTCCATTCCTTGAGGATTATACCCCAAACATTGGAGAAGGTGACGTTGAGCGCCATGAGGATGCACCAGCTGAAGGTGATGAGCACAGGGTAGTTCGTGAGGAATCCCTTTCCAAGGCTGAGGCCGAAGAACTGGCTGTACCAAAGCAAGCCGGCGAGGCAGCAGAAAAGGAGGTTGTTCGCCCAGAGCTTACCCTTGCCGTAGTCTGCCCAAGTCTTGTTCTTATTGTTCTGGAAGAAGCAGTAGGCCGCATTGGTGAGGAAACCTCCGAATGTCACGAGCATAGTGGCCGGGAGGGTCTGGAATATGGGCTTGGTGCCGGGCAGGAAGAGATCCTTACCGAAGCTGAGTCCGATGTTGAAGCAGGCGCTCATGAATCCGGCGAGCAGGGCGACAAATATTCCCTTGCCGAAGTTGAAGTCCTTGACGGCCTTCTTTTTCTCTTCCTCGGGAAGAGCCGCGGATTTCATGGCACCGGCGACTCCGATGATGGCTATACCGATGAGGGTAACGACCACACCGACTATCACGGCGGTTGTGAGGTCACTGGCATGTCCGGTGAAAACCGGCCCTAGAATAGCTCCGAGCCCGGAGCATGTGCCTAGCGCTATGGATTGGCCGAGGGCGACTCCGAGATAACGCATCGAAAGACCGAAGGTCAGGCCGCCGACTCCCCATAGAACTCCGAAAAGAATGGTCAGCCATGCGGCTTTGGGCTGGGAATTGATCATGGAGAGCAAGTCCCCGAACGATCCGCCTGTCCCTGATACTGAAAGAAGAGATCCTATCAGCGGGAAGAGGAGCCATGCGAAAATGCCCTGGATGATCCAATAGCTTTCCCAGCTCCAATCCTTTATCTTATTGATTGGCACATAACTCGACGATTGGCAGAACGCCCCGATTGCGATGATCAGAAGACCGATTACTAGTTCCATAATTCTTCTCGACTTTAGAATATCTCCGCTATAATAGCGAAAAATGACGAGAAAACCTATAAAAAAGAAAAAGGTGCCTTCTGGCACCTTTGGTACTGGGTAGGAGAATCGAACTCCTATTGCAAGATTGAGAATCTTGAGTACTAACCGTTATACGAACCCAGCGTTGTTTGGGACTGCAAAGATAGACAAAAAACTTAATGTTCCAAAAAAAAGTCGCGCCTTGGCGCGACTTTTTGTCCTTTTGTTCCGCAGAAGACTATTTCTTGCGGTCCTTGTATCTCTGGTAGAATTTGTCGACGCGACCGGCGGTGTCAACGAGCTTGACCTTGCCAGTGTAGAAGGGGTGAGAGGTGTTGGAGATCTCAACCTTCACGACCGGGTACTCAACGCCGTCCACCATGAGAGTCTCTTTAGTCTCAGCGCAGGAACGGGTGATGAACACGGTCTCGTTTGACATATCCTTGAAAGCTACAAGGCGGTAGGTTTCGGGATGAAGTCCTTTTTTCATTGCTTTACGATTTAATTGTACAATCTTTCGCTGTAAAAAGCCTGCAAAGATAAGTCTTTTCCTTGAATAATCAAGAATTAATTGAGAATTTCTTATATTTGGGTCAAGTGAATCGGTCATATGGTAAACCGGTTTGACCGGCACGAAACCTTCCATCTAACCTGAAGTCATGGCTATACGCTATAGTCAATCAAAATTCAATGATATGAAAAAGGCCATTATCCTTATTACGCTGTGCCTGGCCGCCGCTTCCTGCTCGGAGAGATGTTTCCTGGTCGAAACCGAAAGCTTCGATGACAAGGGCGGATGGGTTGCCGATCATCAGGCTTTCGAAAAGATAGGCTCATCCTACCTTCTTGCCCATGGAGCCGGAGTCCCGGTCGAGGATGCCACCACGACCGTCAATGTCCCCGGTCCCGGGAAATACCATGTCTATGCCAGCACATACAACTGGACTTCTCCCTGGTATGACGGCAAAGGTCCGGGCGCATTCCAGATAGAGGTGGACGGCAACACGCTGCCGACCGTCCTCGGAACCACCGGAAACTGCTGGGAATGGCAATATGCCGGATGCGTCGAGTTTCGCTCGGAGACCGCCAAACTGGCCCTCAAGGACCTCAAAGGCTTTGACGGCCGTGTCGATGCCATATTCTTCTCGAAACGGGAAAAGGCTCCTTCGGCTGATTATATGTCACTTGACGGCAAACGCCGGAAATGGACTGGGAAAACGGAGATAAAGAATGAGCCCAAGGCAGACCTCGTCGTAATAGGTGGCGGCATCGCCGGCTGCAGCACGGCACTAACTGCCGCCAGATACGGCTTGAATGTCGTCCTCATAGACAACCAGCCCTGGCTTGGAGGCAATGCCCAACTGGGCGTCACGCTCGACGGAGTCGGTTGGATGAACCTCTATCCGAAGTTGGGAAGGCTGACCTGCGAGGTGGCTGGAATCCATCCGGACCGGAAGGACGACAAAGCCACTTATTGGTACACTGAGTACAACGGCATTGGCGGTATCGGGTACAATGCTTACGAGCCGAAATATACCGTTCCGGTCCGGGACGCCAGAAGTTCGGACCTGCTTGACGCCGAAAGACGCCTGAAAGATTCAGGCGAAGAGATCACGGACGCCAGGGAACTCGAAATGCTCAAGCAGGAATACATCCGCAAAAACACCTCCGCCAACAGGGAAAAGCTTCTCCGGGATGCCGGAGTCAGGGTATTCCAGAATATCCAGGTTTACAAGGTCGAGAAGGAGGGAACGAAGATTTCGAAAGTCATCGGCAAGGACCTTAACACCGGCGAGCTTTATGTCTTCAGCGGTACTTTATTCTCTGACTGTACCGGCGACGGCACGGTCGGGTATCTGGCCGGGGCTGACTTCGCTATCGGCCGCGAGGCGAAATCTTTCGCCAACGAGCCTTCCGCCCCGGACGAGCCGGACCAGAAGAAGATGGGAGCGTCGCTGTTCTGGTATGCATTCCCCCGAACCGAACCGGGGGTATTCCCGAAGCCCGAGGAGATTCCCTGGGCGATGCAGCTGGACGCCGACTATCACTTCAAAAGATGGAGGAGCGAATGGTGGTGGGAGACTGGCCTTGAGTTGGATAATGCCCAGGAGGCAGAACTGGTCCGCGACAACTTCCTCCGTGCAGTTTATGGCAATTGGGCCTATGTCAAGAACTTCGTGCCTGAATATGCCGACTACAGGCTGGATTATGTCCAGCACATAGGGATGAAGCGCGAATCCCGAAGGTTGCTGGGAGACATCATCCTGTCAGAGTCCGATGTCCTTGCCAAGAAAGAATTCCCCGATGCGAGTTTTACTTCTACATGGACTATGGATGTCCATTTCGCGAGGCCTGAAAACTCTGCCAGGTTCCCGGGTTGGGAGTGGATCACATACTGTACTAACGAAGAGCCGATCGCCCGCGTGTTCAAGTATGACATCCCATATCGATGCCTCTATTCCAGGAACATCGACAACCTTTTCGTGGGCGGACGCTGCATGAGCGTCACCCATATGGCGCTCGGAACCGTCAGGGTCCAGTTCACGCTAGGAATGGGTGGAGAGGTTATAGGGATGGCGGCCAAGATCTGCCATGACCATGGTTCATTCCCACGCTCAGTCTATACCGACCATCTGGATGAACTCAAGGATTGTATGACCACCGGAATCCCGGGCACCTTATAAGATAAGATATCATGCGAACGATAGTGAAATCAACCAGGCCATTCCTGGTCATGTTAGCGGCTTCCGTACTGCTGGCATTGAGCATAGGGCAGTTGCGGGCGCAGGCGGTGATGCCGTGATCCTTCGTCTGGTGGAAATGGAAGGCATCGACAAGGATATCGAAGTACGTCTTCCGTTCAAGGCTTCCAGCATCACCAGATGCAATCTGGTAGAAGAAGTACTGGGACCTTCAGAGCCTGTGGGAGGGAATGTCCTGAAGTTGCACCTGGGGCACAACTCCATCGAGACCTACGTGATCAATTGAGTGCTTTCGCAAGCGCTTCCCAATGCTCGGGTGACATCCTGCCTGGAGTGAAAAGGCAGATACTGTCTCCATCTCTTTGTCCTTGTTCTGCCAATCTGGACCTTCCATTTCCTAACCATTGTTTTCGTATCGTTTCCGATAGTATTCCTCGCTACAAGAAATTTTCCTATATTTGAAAGTGATTGTCAAAAGTCGGGCTTTATGAAACAGTTGTCCAGAATCTTTGTCGCAACGGCGTTGATCCTTTCAAACCTTTTTGTCGTAGGCTCCTGCGGGCCTAAAGAGGAACCCGTTCCTGATGTCATCGGAGTTGAAAGCATAGTGTTGAACCGAGAGCAAGTCACATTGGATATAGGGGCTACAGCCAAACTGACAGCCACTGTAAAACCTGTCAATGCCAATGATAAGACAGTGACTTGGGAGTCGGACAACCCCTCTGTCGCCACTATTGACCAGAATGGCAAGATCACTGCCGTTAAAGATGGCACAGCGACCATAACAGCCAAGGCCGGAGGAAGGACCGTCACTTGCCCAGTGATAGTTAAACCGGATCCCGAGGCGCCAGTCAAAGCGACTTTGATGAAGTTATATGATGCCCTTGGAGGCCCTGGATGGACCAAGAAGGACGGGTGGGGTACTGATAAACCACTCAATGATTGGGCCGGAGTGACTTACGATAAAACCTCCGGAGCTTTGAGGCTCCAGTTCGCTCCAAATACCGGCTTGAAGGGTGAAATACCCGATTGTATAGGAGATCTTAAAGGGCTTGAGCATCTTACTATTAGCGAGCCCGGTTTGACCGGCACCCTGCCGGCGTCGTTCGGCAAACTGACTTCATTGGCAGTGTTCTGGTTAGAAAATACGTCAATGACCTCTCTGCCAGACATATTCTCCGACTTGAAGTCTCTCAGGCAGGTGGTCATTCAATCGAACTTGGAGATGACAGGTCCTTTGCCCGAGAGCTTATGCTCTTCTCCCAAAATGAATTCCGTCACTATCTGTAATAATTTTTTCACGGGATCCATACCGGCTTCATGGATCAAGCTGATGGAATCCGCAAGCCATTTTACTATAGAGAATAACTGCCTGTCAGGCTCTATCCCTGAGGCTATTCTCAATTCGGATAAAATCGATGAATTGTTGGATTGTTTCCTCATTCAGAAAAAAGGATATGGCTTCGATATAAGCGGAATCGATATCTCAGGTGAGCCTAATTGGCCCAGTGGTAAGATAACCGCCATGGATAATCGTCAGTTCACCTTCAAAGATGTGGTTGCCAAGAACAAATACACAGTGTTCCTCATTTGGGCTCCTTGGTGTCCTCACTCCAAGGGATTGGTGCCTCAACTTAGGGATTATTACGATATTTATCACGATAAAGGATTCGAGATCATAGCGACAGTGGAGATGGACCAGAACGGCTCGATGTGGTATGATTATGCTGGTCAGGAACAAGAGATTGAAGAGAAAGGTTATGGCAAATGGCTTAACTACTATTATCCTTCATTGAATCCTAATGGATACATTCCCGAAGTACCGCATGCCGAGGTATATGACCAGGAGGGGAATATCCTTTTCAGCTCGATCGCAAAGTATCCCGATCCCGAGAGAGGGAGGTTTAATAAAACCGCGTCCACCCATCTCATGGATTTCTTGGAGGCGGTCGTCGGCCCTTCCGGAGAACCCGACGAATATATCTCAACTGATTTCTCCAAAGACGGCGAAGTCGCGGTCCTTCAGAAGGCAACGGTCGGAAAGGGCATCAACATAGTCTTCTTGGGGGATGCCTTCACTGACAGGGACATGGATGAAGGCGGGCTCTACGACACGGTCATGAACGAGGCGATGGAGCATTTCTTCGCTATTGAGCCATACAAGACTTTCAGGGATCGTTTCAATGTGTATTCAGTGAAGGCCGTCTCTGATAGGGAGGTTGTCGCGACCGGGGCCTCAACCGCCTTCTCAACTTACTATGGTTCAGACCAATACGTGAATGGAGATCAGGATAAGTGCTATGAATATGCCCAGAAAGTGCCTGGCATCAATAGTAGGGACAATCTTCTGGTGACTGTTATCATTAATGCAAAGAGACTTTGCGGAACAGCGCATATGGCGGAAAGCACGCAATCGTCAGTGGCTTTCGTGTCCTACATAGGCAGTGATCCAGAGGCTTTCGCATCCACGCTCCAACATGAGGCCGGTGGTCACGGATTCGCGTTCCTTGACGACGAATACGTCCGGGAGAACGACATCCGACCTAGCCAGGAGTATATTGATAACCGCAATAGATTGTACAATCAGTACGGATGGTTTGCGAATGTCGACTTCACCGATGATCCAGAGAAAGTCAAATGGTCTTTCTTCCTCTCGGATGAGCGGTACAAGAATCAGGTGGGGATCTACGAAGGAGCTTCCTCTGTTGGGATAGGAGCTTATCGGCCGACCAAAAGTAGTTTGATGAACAATCAGATTGAAGGATTCAACGCTCCGTCCCGCTGGGCCATATATAAGAGGATCATGGAACTCTCCGGCGAGGAGGCAAGCTTTGAGAAATTCCTTGAATATGACGCCATTAACCGCAAGGGAAACAATTCCGGGACACCAGGGACACGTTCCAGTGGATGGATTCCTGATGCCCCTGTAGAGATACTACCTTAAACTATCAAGCCGTGCGTGGATTTAATTACATTTTGATGGTTATTACCTTGTTCTTGGCCGCTTGCGCAGGGCCAAAGACAGGAAATTATTCTTATTCCGTGGATAAGATCTGGGATGAGGGGACTCATGCCGCATTCACTTCACTCGTCGATTTCAAGGGTAAGTATTATTGCTCATTCAGGGAAGGGTACAGTCATGTCTTTGACGAGAACGGAAACGCTGAAGGCCATATCAGGGTGCTCGCCTCAAATGATGGAAATAACTGGGAATCAGTTCTTGACAAAGGGTTAGACGGGATTGACTGCCGTGACCCGAAACTATCTGTCACTCCTGATGGAAGGCTGATGGTTATCTTCGGCGGCTCTTTGTACAGGAACCGTCAACTTGAAGGCCAGCAAGGCTACGTCATGTTCTCTTCTGACGGACAGTCTTTCTCTGAACCTGAGCCGATATCCTTGAGTCCGGATCCCGCTAATGAGTGTAATTGGCTGTGGAGGGTGACCTGGAATGGAGACACCGGCTACGGAGTCAGTTACGGTTTCGGCCCTGGGGGCAGAACTTTAATCCTGTATGAGACAAAGGATGGAGTACATTACAGTCAAGTGACATCCTTCGATTTCGATGGATTCCCGAATGAGACGACACTTCGTTTCCTGCCGGACGGGAAGATGCTCATGATGGTCCGCCGCGACGCCGGTGACCGCATGGGACTATGGAGCGTTTCGGAACCTCCTTATACTGAGTGGAATACCACGCCTATGGCGCTAGCGGTGGGTGGTCCCGACTTCCTGGTGTTGGACGATGGTACGGTCTTGGCCGGAACTCGGTCATATTTGATAGGAAACCACTGCAAAACGATAATCTTGCGCGGTACCCTTGATGGGGATTTCCAGGAGGTGTTCACCCTTCCTTCTGACGGTGACACCAGCTATCCCGGTATGCTTGTGGTGGGAGACGAGTTATGGGTCAGCTACTACTCATCAACCGGCGTCCCAGGTAAGGCCGCCATCTTCCTGGCGAAACTGCCGCTATCCCAGCTGATGTAGGTCGTAATCGGCCTTGATCTTATCGATGATCGCGCAGACCACCTCAAAGGTCCTGCTTTCCTCACGATAGTCCGCCGGGACCGCGAACCCGACCCTTCCTTGGCGTAACAACTTGAGAGCGAACGCTTTCTTTTTCTGGATTTTAGGGTTGTAAACCGCGATCGAGTTCCCTCCGAACATCGAGACCACCTTCATGCTCGGGATGTCTGTCTCCCCGTCACCGAAGTAAATCATGTGCGGGTAGGGGATCCTCTTCTTCTCATCCGCTACGCTCTCATTGACTTTCTTGTTGTCATGAGCACTGAATATACCCTTGCTGATCTTGAAAAGGAACTGGGTCTTGGCGGTGTAGTCGACAGCGATTCCCGGCCAGACAGCCTCGCCCTCATCGTTATAAATATAACTGCAAGCGAAAATATACTTGAACTCAGAGGCTATAGGGGAGCCTTCTATAATCTCCTTCAGCCCGGAGGAGTTTATATAGTGCTCGATCTTAACTCCCTTGCTCTTGCCATATTCGTTTACCAAGGAAAACCACTCCCTTACGCCTTCGAACAACTCGATGTCCTTGCCGAAACGGCGCAGGTCCTCTTTCCTCAGGGAAATGCCATTTTTCCCGGCCTCGTCTTTCATCATCTTCATGTAAGACAGCACGTTGCTGGCGTCCTGCCCGGCGGCCAGGCCATCGCTCATCGTCCAGAACTCCTGTGGGGTCTTTCCGATGGCCTGAATGAACCCGAATTCCTGCATATTGCCAGGTGAAAGGGTGCCATCGAAGTCGTAGATGAGGGCTACAATCGGTTTTTTTCTCATTGTCAGTCTGTCATTTCGCCACAAATATGCCTTTTTCACGGATTAGTGGCAATCTGCGGCAAAGATAACACATTAATGGATTTGTATTTTCATTCCATATGACTATTTTTGTTTTAGATACTATCTGTTTATGGATCATTACTTATATCTTCTTCAGCAGGCCACCCGTAAATTCTGGGACAAGTCCGCGCTCAACACTATCGACGGCGAGTCGTTCACTTATTCACAAATGGCGACCCTCATTGCCAAGTTCCATCTCTTTTTTGAGACAATCGGTGTCAAGAAAGGGGAACATATAGCCCTTTGGGCCAGGAACAGCGCCAGATGGGGAATGTCGTATCTCGCTGTCAACACTTACGAGACAGTGGTCGTCCCTATTTTGGCGGATTTCACCCCGGAGAATGTGGAGTTCCTGCTCGAACACTCCGACAGTGTAGCCCTCCTGACGAACGCCGACAAGTTCTCCAAGCTTCATCTTGAGAAGAACCCGGCCATTAAGTTCGCCATAGACGTTGACAATCTCAAGGTGTTGTATTGCGCCGATCCCGGCATTAAAGGTATTTGGAACAATATTGACAATCTGTTCGCCGAGAAGTATCCCGATGGGTTCGGCCCGGAGGATGTCGTTTATCCGACGGACAATTGGGACGACCTCGCCGTGATCAATTACACATCCGGCTCCACTGGCAATCCTAAAGGTGTGATGCTGACTTACAGGAACTTCTGCGCGACTATCGAGTTCAGTCAGGTGAACCGTCCGACAAATGAGCATCAGAGGATGATCTCCATGCTCCCGATGGCTCATATGTATGGACTCGTGACAGAGTTCATTTATCCGCTGTGTTACGGGACTTCCATTTATTGGCTCGGCAAGACCCCGACTCCTTCCACCTTGATGAAAGCCTTCCAGCAGGTCAAGCCATATCAGCTGATCACCGTACCGCTTGTTATGGAGAAAATCTTCAAGTCTAAGGTCAAGCCGATCGTGGATAAGCAGCCGGTGAAGCTTCTTTGCAAGATTCCCGGGATCAACCAGATCATTTTCAAGAAGATCCATGACAAGATGATCGACGCTTTCGGGGGTGAGGTCCAGGAGTTCATCTTGGGTGGCGCCCCGGTGAGCCCCGAGGTGGAGAAGTGGTTCAAACTGATAAAGTTACCCTATATGGTAGGCTATGGCATGACTGAGGCGACCCCGCTTCTGGCTTATGTCGGATACAAGGATTATGTCGCTGGATCATGCGGCAAACCTGTGACCTGCGCTGATGTCAGGATTGACTCTGAGGATCCCGAGCATATCGCAGGTGAGATCCAGGCCAAGGGTGACAACATCTGCATCGGGTACTATAAGAACCCTGAGGCTTCCGCCAACGCTTTCACAGAGGACGGATATCTTCGTACGGGGGATCTCGGAATCATGGATAAGGATGGGAATATATTCATCAAGGGACGCAGCAAGTCTATGATCTTGTCAGCGAACGGCCAGAATATATACCCCGAGGAGGTTGAAGCCTTCATCAATGACCAGCCTTATGTAGGCGAGTCGGTTGTTGTGGATCGTTCCTCGAGACTTGTCGCTCTCGTGTATCTTGATCCTGACGCCATCAAGCGCGACGGGCTTGATGCTGAGGCGATTGCCGACCTCCCTGAGAGGATCAGGGTCAATTCCAACAAGAAACTCCCGAATTACAGCCAGATAGCCAAAGTCGAGATTCAGGAGACCCCTTTCGAGAAGACTCCGAAGATGTCTATAAAGCGCTTCCTTTACAAGTAGTGACATTTTGTCATATCCACCAGGAGTGGAACGTTATTTGACCATATCAAGTCAAAAATGACACATTGATATGGCAAATAAAACACAGACTGGACAGATTGGAGTGACGACCGAGAACATCTTCCCGGTCATTAAGCAGTTTTTGTATTCGGATCATGAGATTTTCCTCAGGGAACTCGTCGCCAATGCCGTCGATGCTACCCAGAAGATGAAGGCGCTGGCCTCTAACGGTGAGTTCAAGGGTGAGCTCGGAGAGCTAAAAGTCAGTGTCGAGCTGGATGAGAAGAAAAAGACCCTCAAGATAATCGACAACGGTATAGGCATGACTGCCGAGGAGGTTGACAAGTACATCAACCAGATCGCTTTCTCCTCGGCCGGAGAGTTTTTGGAGAAGTACAAGGATCAGAATATCATAGGACATTTCGGCCTTGGCTTTTATTCCGCTTTCATGGTCGCGAAGAAGGTCACCATCGAGTCCCTGTCATGGAAGGAGGGTTCTGAGGCGGTCCTTTGGAGTTGCGAAGGAAACCCCGAGTTCGAGATGGGACCCGCAAAGAAAGAGGACCGGGGAACAGTCGTCACCTTGTTCCTCGATGATGAGTCCGCCAATGATTATGGCAATAAAGGCAAGATCAGCCAGCTCCTCGGGAAATATTGCAAGTTCATGCCGGTCCCGATCGTGTTCGGAAAGGAACAGGAGTGGAAAGACAAGAAATATGTCGACACAGACAAGGATCATGTAATCAATTCGATTGAGCCCCTCTGGATGAGGAAACCCTCCGAGTTGAAGGACGAGGATTATGTGAAGTTCTACAAGGATCTATATCCTATGAAGGAGGAGCCTCTGTTCCACATCCATCTTAATGTCGATTACCCGTTCAATCTCACCGGAATCCTTTATTTCCCGAAGATCAAGGAGAGGATGGCCATTGAGAAGAACAACATCCAGCTCTATTGCAACCAGATGTTCGTGACCGACCATGTCGAGAACATAGTGCCTGATTTCCTTACGCTTCTCCATGGCGTCATCGACTCCCCGGACATCCCGCTGAACGTTTCCAGAAGCTATTTGCAGGCCGACGAGAATGTGAAGAAGATCTCGACATATATCACCAAGAAGGTGGCCGACAGGCTTGAGGAGATTTTCAAGAATGACAGGGCGGCATGGGAGAGCAAGTGGGACAACCTCAAGTTGTTCATAGAGTACGGCATGCTCTCTGACGAGAAATTCGGCGAGAGAGCGATGAAGTTCGCGCTTTTGAAAAACACTGACGGAAAGTTCTTCGCCTTGGAGGATTACCGCAAAGCGATTGCCGACACCCAGACGGATAAAGACAAAAAGGTCGTTTATTTGTACGCCACCGATGTCGACGCGCAATATCCTTTCATAGAGGCGGCTAAAAACAAGGGATATGACGTCCTTTTGATGGATTGTGAGCTGGACGCTCATTTCGTGAACTATCTGGAGCAGAAGATCGGAGACACCAGGTTCGCCAGGGTCGACTCTGATTCCGTGGAGAATCTGATTCCTAAGGAGGAGAAAGTCAAGCCTGAGATGGCTGAGGAAGATAAGAAAAACCTTGAGGCGATGTTCAAGGCTGTTCTTCCTGATAATAATGAATATTTCGTCGAAGCGGACAATCTTGGGGAGAATTCAGCACCTATTCTTATCACCAGAAATGAGTTCATGAGAAGGTACCGTGAGATGAGTGCGTTGGGTGGTGGAATGAACTTCTATGGAGAGATGCCGGAGTCGTTTAATATCACTGCTAATCTACAGAACCCATTGATGGCCAAGCTAGTAGGTGAGCTGAAAGAAAATGCTGACAAGGTTGAGGAATTCGCGAAGGGGAGTGATTTGCTGAAGCAGATCACCGATATGGCTCTGCTTTCAAATGGCCTCTTGAAAGGTAAGGCTTTGTCTGATTTTATCACTCGAATCGGGAACACACTTACAGATTATTACTCCAATAAATAATCAAAAAAATGGCCTTGCACGTTTGTGTAAGACCATTTTTTTCTTTATATTTGTCCGTTGTTACCATTTTGGCCATGGCGGACACTGAAGTTTTTTATCCTCTTGATCCCGAGAAAGTGTACTACTCGATGGACGAGTTGACCCTCGAAACTCCCGAGGGCCCTAAGACTTTGAGGCTCGGCGCATGGCTTAATTATGATCCGGTCCTCATCCACAAGATGATAGTCCGCGAGAAGACTCTCCAAGTCGATCAGATAGAACTCTACAACCCCCTCATGAGTAAGCTCAGAAGAGCTGATCCTCAATACTATAAGCAATATATGGGGTTGAATGTCACCATCGATTTTCCTGGGTTCTCATCCGACATTCTCGCTAAGATTCCTTTTGAGAATGACCCGATCGGTTTTTACAAATGGTGGAGAAAGGGAAAGCATGAGGATAAGGTTTATCTTTCAAAAGTCAACCAGTTCAGGCTTTTCCAAAAAGTGTATCTGATGGAGCCTAAAGTCATGTTGAAGAAGGACATTCTCTTCTTCCAGTCTTTTTAGTTCCTACAATCCCGTCTCGATTTTTTCCGTAAATTTTGTCAAGTCAAAGTTTTTGTTTACATTTGGCTAATAACACTTGTTATCAACACCTTAATTATCATTGCAATGACTTACAAGATTATCGACATTCAGGGCGTTGGCCCCGTCTACGCTGAGAAGCTTATCGCCGCCGGCGTTGTGACCGTTGATCAGCTTCTTGCCAAGGGCAAGACCCCTAAGGGACGTAAAGAGCTCGAGGACGCCACCGGCATCACCGGCAAGCTTATCCTCACATGGGTCAACCATGCGGATCTCTTCCGTATCAAGGGTATTGGTCCTCAGTTCTCTGAGCTTCTCGAGGCTTCCGGAGTTGACACCGTGAAAGAACTCCAGCACAGGGTTGCCGCCAACCTCGTCGCTAAGATGACAGAGGTCAATGCGGAGAAGAACCTCACGAGGGTTGTTCCTACCGAGGTTATGGTCCAGAAGATGATCGACCAGGCCAAGGTTCTTCCCCCGGTTGTGGAGTACTAGACAAAAACGCCCTTTTGTTCGAGTCGGGACTGAATAGTCCCGACTTTTTTCATATATTTGTAGACTGTAGTCATGGTCTTTGTGATGAATAGGTTTTTACCACTCTCAATAATTGTCAGCCTCGCGCTGTGGGCTGTCTCTTGCGGGGATAATCCCGGCGGGAAGGAACTCCCGGATTATTCCATGTCCTATACTGTCAAGGATATCACATTCGAGATGCTAAAGGCTCCTGCCGGCAATCTCACCATGGGTATCTCAGCAGACAATCGGCGCAAAGTCACTCACGGCATCGCCCAGCCAGTAGCCCTGGACGGATTTGTTATCAGTTCCCAGCCTGTATCCCAATCTCTTTGGACCGCTGTCATGGGGAATAATCCCAGTCAAGTGAAGGATCCTTCAGCTCCTGTGGACATGGTCTCTTGGGTAGACATACAGAAGTTCCTCTCTAAACTTGGCAAAGCCACCGGGAAGTCTTTCTTCCTTCCCACCGAGGCACAGTGGGAATATTCATACAAGTTGTTTGGGGATAAGGATTTCACGGCTGTGGCAGAGTGGTGCCGCGACAATTACGATGAGGTCCCGGCCGATGTCACCAGTGATGATTACTTCAAGCCCATGAACCTGATGGTCAATCCAACCGGGCCGGAGAAAGGCTCGGCAAAGGTTGTCAGGACGACCTTGGAGAGGATGCCCATCGAGTCTCACACACGCAGGGTGAAAGTGGGATTCAGGCTTGCTCAGCCTACGGAGGAAGAACTGACTGAGGCCATCATGGGGCCGTTGGATAGCGCGAAAGTCTACAGGGAGAGGATTGACGCCTCTGACGGGGTCCCTGAGTTTTTCACAGTTGGGGACGTCCGTTTCAAGATGGTCAAGATTCCTGGAGGGGATTTCTCCATGGGTTTCAATCCCGCTTTCGACACCCCGTACCTGAATTTCACTGTTCCGGATAATGAGGTCAATGTCCACCAGGTCACCGTTGACGATTTCGAGATAGGGGAGACTGAGGTCACTGTCGGTATGTGGTACGAGGTCATGGGCAGTGTGCCTTACCTAAACGACATCTCTGAGCCAGATAAGCCCGTTGGGAATGTGTCTTGGTATGATTGTCAAGTCTTCCTCCGTAAGCTTAACGAATTGACAGGTAGGACCTTCCGTCTTCCTACGGAGGCTGAGTGGGAATATGCGGCGAGAGGAGGAAGGATGTCCCGCCATTTCGGCTTCAGCGGATCCAATGACATGAAGTCCGTGATGTGGTTCCTTGATAACGCTGATTCGAAACCTCATGCCGTAAAGACAAAAAAGCCAAATGAGCTTGGCTTATATGATATGAGCGGTAATGTCTGGGAATGGTGTTATGACAGGGCGGAAGAATACACGAAGGAAGCGCGGGTCAATCCATGCGGCGCTCAGACAGGTGGCACAAGGATCCTCCGCGGAGGCAGTTGTGCCAGCCGTTGGGACGCATGCCGGATAAGTAACAGGTCATATATGCCCGGGAAGAATTTCAAGGGCACTTTCGGATTAAGATTGGCGTTGTAGGATGGATAAGAAAACCTCTATCATAGTTTTGATTATCCTGGCGGTTCTCGGCACCACTTACCATTTCTTGTGGAGTGGGGAAGAGGAATCCACGGAGGAGCCATGTTGTCTTGTGGATCCTCAGGGTGAGAAAGATTTGATGTCCAGGCTTGAGATTCCTTACCGTCTGGAGGACAGTGAGAGCGAGATCATCGAGCATATGGGTTATACCATCTCATACAACAACGATTTCAGGGTGCCCAATTGGGTGGCGTATGAGCTTCTTGAGAGTGAGGTTATCACTGCCTACAGAAGCCGTGAGGACACTTTTGAGCCGGATCCCCTTGTGAAAGGACGTCAGGCTTATGACAGGGATTACGTCGGCTCGGGTTATGACCGCGGGCATATGGCTCCCGCGGCCGATATGAGATGGAGCTCACAAACTATGAAAGAGAGCTTTTATCTGAGCAACACCTGCCCACAGAACCACAATCTTAATTCAGGTGCTTGGAACGATCTGGAAAAGCAGGTCCGATATGAGGCGCGATACCACAAGTCAATATGGGTCGTCTGTGGGCCGATATTCGATTTTAACAACCCCAAACGTATAGGGAGCAATCATGTGGCTGTCCCGGACTCCTTCTTCAAGGCTCTTCTGGCCAGGCGCAAGGACGGCAGTTACGCCGCCATAGGGTTCATATTCCCGAACAAGGCTTGCGAGAGGAATCTCACGCTTTACGCGATGACAGTGGATGAGCTTGAGAGCAAGCTAGGGATGGACCTTTTCTTCAATCTTGACGAGAAGGTCCAGGACAAAGCTGAGGCTGAGATGGACCCTTATGGGGACTGGAGAATCAAAGATGAGATATTAAGAAACTGATTATATCATGGAAGCAACACTCAATTTCACCTGTCTACATGACAACCATCTGGCTCTTGGAGCGAAGATGAGTCCTTTCGCCGGCTTTGACATGCCGATCCAGTATTCTTCCATCACCGAGGAGCACCTTGCCGTCCGTAATAAGGTCGGCATGTTTGATGTGTCCCACATGGGAGAGGTTTTCGTAAGCGGTCCTGACGCTGAGAGATTCGTGAATCATGTGTTCACAAATGATGTGCGTCCTATGGCTCCCGGTCAGATCCTCTATGGAATGATGCTGTACCCCGATGGTGGAACAGTTGATGACCTTCTGGTTTACAAGGAGTTTGAGGCTGATCATTTCCTTCTGGTAGTCAACGCCGCCAACATCGAGAAAGACTATCTCTGGATCAAGGATCACAGCGAGGGCTTCAATGTCAAGATTTCCAACCAGTCAGACAAGTGGGGCCAGATAGCTCTTCAAGGACCTTTAGCTGAGGAGACTCTGGTTAAGACACTACCTTTCGCAGCTGAGGCCGCCTCATTATCCTTCTATACATTCAAGGATTTCGAGGATGCCGGCATGAGAGTCATAGTGAGTCGTACCGGCTACACCGGGGAGGATGGTTTTGAGATATATGCAGCTCCTGGGATGATAATCAAGTACTGGGAAGCTTTCCTCAAGGCAGGTGTGGCTCCTTGCGGACTCGGTTGCCGTGACACCCTGCGTTTCGAGGCGGGATTGCCCCTGTATGGCGATGAGTTGACTCCCAAGATTTCTCCGGTCATGGCCGGACTCAGCATGTTCTGCAAGCTGGACAAGGATGAGTTTGTCGGCAAGGACGCCATCGTCGCCCAGAAGGCGGGAGCCATAACCGAGAAACTCGTTGGAATAGAGCTTCAGGACAAGGCTATTCCCCGCGCTGGTTATCCTGTGGAGCTGGAGGACGGAACCGAGGTGGGAGTCGTGACCACAGGTTACCATAGCATCTCGCTTGAGAAGAGCATCTGCTTCGCTCTCGTGAAGAAAGAGTTCAGTGCCCTTGACACGCCTCTTTATGTCCATATCCGCAAGAAGGTGTTCCCGGGTAAAGTCGTCAAGAAGAGATTCTATCAGACAAATTATAAGAAATAATTGATAATCAACTAATTTATTAATCAATCATGAGTAAGGTTATAGAAGGCCTCCGTTATAGCGAGGACCACGAGTGGGTTAAAGTCGAAGGTAATGTGGCTGTGATCGGCATCTCCGATTTCGCCCAGAAAGAGCTTGGTGACATTACCTATGCCGACCTCCCCGAGGTAGACGACGAATTCGAGGCTGGCGAGGAGTTTGGCGCTCTTGAGAGTGTCAAGGCTTCCAGCGAGTTGCTGTGCCCTGTTTCCGGCAAAGTCGTCGATGTCAATCCCGATCTTGAGGACGCTCCCGAGAAGATCAATGAGGACGCTTACGAGGCATGGATCATCAAGGTTGAGATGAGCGATCCCGCTGAGGTTGAAGCTCTCATGGATGCCGCCGCATATCAGGCCTTTTCAGAGAAGTAGGCGATATGGCCACATTCCAGTATTTTCCCCACACTGAGGATGATGTCCGGACAATGCTCGAGAGGGTAGGGGTCAGGTCAATGGATGACCTGTATTCCGATGTCCCTCAGGACTTCATTTTCAAGGGTGAGTATGACCTTCCGGACGCCATGTCCGAAGACGAGGTCAGGGCTTTCTTTGAAGGCCTTGATAAAAAGAACACCAAGCTGAAGGTGTTCGCTGGCCAGGGGGTCTACGATCACTACACTCCTTCGGTTGTTCCTTATATCATTTCCAGGTCCGAGTTCCTGACCGCTTACACTCCTTACCAGGCTGAGATCTCGCAGGGCACGCTCAGGTACATATTCGAGTATCAGAGCATGATTTGCGCCCTGACAGGAATGGATGTCAGCAACGCCTCGATGTACGATGGCCCCACCGCTGCCGCAGAGGCTGTGAAGATGGCGCCCACCTGTGTTAAGAAAAAGACGCGTGTGCTTGTCTCCAAGACCCTCCTGCCTAATGTCGTCAGGACTATAGAGACTTACGCGAAGTACCACGGAATCACACTTGGTTACCTTCCTGTGATGGACGGTCACACTTGCCCTCATCATATGAAAGCTGAGCTTTCAAAGGGTGACGTGGCTGGTGTCATCGTCCCTTCGGTCAACCGATTCGGTATTGTTGAGGACCTCACTGGTTTCGCCGATGCCATCCACGAGGAAGGGGGAGTTTTCATCATGTATTGTGACCCTTCGGCTCTTGGAGTATTGAAATCTCCGGCCGAGTGGGGAGCGGACATCGCCGTTGGAGACGGGCAGAGTCTTGGTATTCCAATGACTTTCGGAGGCCCTTCGGTTGGTTTTATGGCTTGCAAGAAGGATTATCTCCGTAAATTGCCCGGAAGGATTGTCGGTGAGACTCGTGACACCGAGGGACGCCGCTGCTTCTGCTTGACTCTCCAGGCACGCGAGCAGCATATCCGCCGCGAGAAGGCGACCTCGAATATCTGTTCCAACGAGAGCTTGATGGCGCTTTTCGTGACTGTTTATATGTCTCTTATGGGGCCAGAGGGCTTGAAGGAAGTGAATGGGCGTTCCAGCGCCGCGGCTCATTATCTCCACGATGAGCTTCTCAAGACAGGTAAGTTCGAGGAAGCTTTCGAGGGGCAGCCTTTCCTCAAGGAATTCGCTTTGAAACCGCTTGTTCCCGCTGAGAGGATTCAGAATAAGCTGCTTGAGGGTGGTTTCTTCGGTGCCGTTCCCACGGAGGAAGGTTTTGTGACATTCTGTGCGACTGAAAGAAAGACGAAGGATGAGATTGACGCCCTCGTCGCATTGGTGAAGGAGGCCTAGGAATATGAATTATTACGACAAACTTATATTCGAGCTCTCCAAGAAGGGCCGTACCGGCTATTCGCTTGGCGCTTCCCAGTTCACGATGGATGTCGCTCTCCCGGCTGGTTTGATGCGAGATTCGGCACCTGAGTTGCCTGAGGTGAGCGAAGTGGATGTGGTTCGCCACTACACCAACCTCTCCCAGATGAACTTTGGAGTCGACACCGGGTTCTATCCTCTGGGCAGTTGCACAATGAAGTACAACCCCAAGATCAACGAGGAGATCGCCAATATGAAGGGCTTCCAGGCGCTTCATCCCTTACAGCCTGCCTGTACCGCTCAGGGCGCTCTGGAGGTGTATTACGGCATGAATAAGGCTTTGAGCGCCTTGACCGGAATGGCCGGATTCACCTTCAATCCTTGCGCTGGAGCTCACGGCGAGCTGACCGGCCTGATGATTATGCGTCAGTACCATCTCCTCCGTGGAGACCTGGCCCGTACCAAGGTGATTGTCCCTGATAGCGCCCATGGCACCAACCCCGCCAGCGCCGCTGTTTGCGGACTTGAGGTCGTTGTGGTCAAATCTAACGCTGAAGGCCTTGTGGATGTCGCTGACTTGAAGCCACTTCTGGGACCTGACATCGCCGGTATCATGATGACCAACCCCAACACTCTCGGCTTGTTCGAGAAGGAGATAGGGGAGATTGCCGCTCTCGTTCATGAGTGCGGAGGTCTGCTATATTACGATGGGGCCAACATGAATCCGCTCATCGGCATGGTTCGCCCTGGTGATATGGGATTTGACATCCTCCATCTGAATCTCCACAAGTCATTCTCCACTCCTCACGGTGGTGGAGGTCCTGGCTCTGGTCCTGTCGGAGTTTGCGAGAAGCTGCTCCCTTACCTGCCAGTCCCTAAGGTTGTCAAGAAAGATGACGGTTCCTTCGGTGTTGTATGCGACTCGGAGAAGTCTGCCGGCCAGGTTTCCGCCTATCTGGGTAACTTCGGAGTCATCCTGAGAGCATATGCCTATATCCTTATGCTCGGCAAGCAGAATGTCAAGCTGGTTGGCAAATACGCCACCCTCGGGGCAAACTACATCAAAGAGAGTCTTAAGGAGTGGTACAAGCTTCCGATACCTTCAATCTGCAAGCATGAGTTCGTGTTTGACGGCCTTGTCAATGACGGGTCAAGGAAGGGCTCTGATGACGAAAGGGAAGGCGCCACGACTCTGGATGTCGCTAAAAGGCTGCTGGACTTCGGTTTCCATGCTCCGACCATTTACTTCCCGCTGTTGTTCCACCAGGCGATAATGATCGAGCCTACGGAGACCGAGTCTCTGGAGACGCTGGACGCTTTCATCGACGTGATGAAGAAGATAGCGGCCGAGGCCGCCGAGGATCCCGCTATCCTTAAGGCAGCGCCTCACAATGCGCCTATCACCCGTCCGGATGAGACCACGGCAGCAAGGCAGCCGGTTCTCAAGTTCCAGGATGAGGCGTGATACTGACGTTGCGTGATTTGGATGTAGCTTACTACTAGTTCTTTAGGCAAAAGCCATCCCTTTATTTGGAGGGGATGGCTTTCGCTTAATACACTCTTTTTGAACCATTTACAAAACACGGCATCTGCTACTTTTCCTGCCGACACAGAAAAAGTCTTTATTTTTATTTGGATGATTTAAGGATTGTTTCTATATTTGCAGTCCGAAACGGGGTATTAGCTCAGTTGGTAGAGCGTTTGAATGGCATTCAAAAGGTCAGGAGTTCGATTCTCCTATGCTCCACAAAAATCCCTCTCAGATCAGTCTGAGGGGGATTTTTCGTATAGAATGTGACAAATAATGTGACATTTTGCAAGCTATCGTCATATTTCAAGTTGCTTGAATACAGTTGCAGTCAGGTAAACCTTTCACTCCTCCGTTCCATCTTTTATTATCTGAAAATTATTGCGATATTTTCCAACCTTTCGGGCGGCTTTTGCGTTATAGCAATGTAACCGTCCCGGAAACGGGCTTAGTTGAACAATAAAAACATTGATACAATGACTTACTTTTGGAATCATTTCTTTGATGCTTTAATTCCTATCTGCATCTGCGTCGTTTTGCCGACGCTGGTTATTTGGCTGATTGGCCGGGTGAAGCAGAATGAGACGAACCGCAAGGCCGAGATTATGCTTAAGGCCCTTGACAACGGAGCAATAATTGACTCGGATTATCTCAAAGGCCTGAGCGGGAGCAAGACTATTAAGGAGCGCTTGTTGGGGCGTTTGACCGGTGCTAGTGTGACTGGCGTGCTTGGACTTGCCCTCATCTTGGTCGCCCTTATTCCGGATTGGCCAGGAGAATGGGTATTTTCCGATAGTCCAGCTCCTATGCTGGTCATCCTCGGAGGTATCCTTCTTGCCATAGGCATCGCGCTCTTCATCGTTTACTTTACCGGTAAGAAGCTCATGGCTAAAGAGATTGTGTCCGAGGAAAAACAGATTCTGGGCGAGAAATAAAGAATGACACGGGAGCGGTTCATCTCCGAAGCGAGGGCGTGTCAGGGACAGCTGCGGCGGTTCCTGGCCTCGCTGTGCGGTGATGCCGCACTGGCCGATGACATTGCACAGGAAGCGCTTGTGCGAGCCTATGTGATGTCTGACAGATTCTCGGGAAGTTTCAAGGCCTGGCTGTTCCGGATTGCTTATAACTGTTTCATTGATCATTTGCGTCGGCTTCCTCCGCCAGTGGTTGATCTGACGGCTCCAGAGGCTTTGCACGTCGCCGGTAATGAAGACTCGGATGCTTCTTTCAGGCATGAAGACCTGAAGCAAGCACTCTCAAGGATTCCGGAAAAGGAAAGGGCAGCTATCGTCCTTCATTATTTTGAAGACCTGCCGATTAAAGATATCGCCACCATAATGGACATTCCCGCCGGAACGGTCAAGTATTATCTGTCCGTAGGACGCAACCACCTCAAAGAACACATTCGCTTATGATGGACATCGAACAATATCTTCGTGACAACAAGCCGGAAATGCCGGAAGAAGGGCAGTTCCTGGTTGAAACCAACGCCCGCCTCAGCAACGTGGAAGGGGTGAAAAAGTGTGTGGATGATAACCGGCATCGCGGACGGATGGCGCTGATCATTGCGCTGGCCTTCGGACTTGGTCTGGGATGCCTGATGACGTTGTTGGTGATGTTCTTTCCATTACCCTCCATTGAGGTCGACCAATCAGCAATCGCCAAGATTAGTGCCGGACTTATGGAATGGAAGGAATTCCTGATTGCCCTCGTCGCAGGATGTGCCATCGCGTTGGGGGTGGTGTTCTTAACCCGTAAAAAGGAGGCTTTTTGATTTTATATTCAGATAATTAGTAAATTCGCATTTGATACTACAGCTTTTATATGAGAAAAATCCATTTTTATTCCCTTATACCTGTCTTTCTTCTGCTTGCCGCTTGCACTCGGAATGCGGAAGTAATCGTCAAGAATACCGGTAATAATCCGGAAATGGTCCTGCGGCATAGTATCCCTGTCGGCCACGCCAATTCAGACTTGATACAGGACACGCTTTCCGGAACAAGCGGACTCAGATTCAAGATTGCGGTCAAACATCCGGCTTTCATCAGCCTTCAAGATGTAGGTAACCTAACTAAAATAGTTTACTTCCCTGTTGAGAGCGGAAAGACATACAAACTTGACTTCGATGGATCTGCTTTCTCTTTTGAGGAACCGGGGCAGGACGCACAACGTTTTTATAGCGCAATTCCCAGGTACGGCCACCCGCAAATGGAGGCTCTTTCCTATACTGAAGATACAGATCCCGTGCTGATTCGAGCCAAACTCGACAGCGTTCGAGCCTTGCAAATGGATCCCTTTGATTCGCTTCTGAAGGCTCGTAAGATTTCACCGGAGATGTTTGATCTTATCGCGGCAGATCGAGAGTGTAATGTTCTATCCGTCATGGCTCAGGTTGGCGTTCTACTACGTTCCGAGGAGGAGATTCAGGCTGCTGCCTTTGAGAACTTCAGTCCGGATTCAGACCGTATGCTTAGCTCCCTGGGGTATTTCGATTTGATGGAAGCATTTGCATCCCATAAACTGATGGAACGGCAAGATGAAATAATGCCTATGATTCAAGCTGGGCAGATCAATACTTTGTTTATTGATGAATATAAGAAGGCCTTGACCGGAGAACGTCTTGAGAGCGCCTTTGCCTATCAGTGGTTTTTAGCCGCCATCCAGAAACGATATGAAAAGGAGTTGATCCCTTTGTATGAGGAGTTCAAACAGACCTATCCCAATAGCCCGTATCTTTCAGCAATGGAGGGTTATTATGAAGAAATCTGTGCTTTCCATGCTCCAAAGACTCTTTCGGACGATATTCAGTTTATGACAGACACTGAAGGCATTTCAACGATAGAGGAGCTTCTCTCCCGTTTTGCCGGCAAGAAACTGTATGTTGATGTTTGGGCTACCTGGTGTGGACCGTGCAAAGAGGAGTTCGCTAATGAGAAATCCTTGCATGAGTTACTTGAAAGCAAAGGGTATGAAATGCTTTATTTGTCGGTGGACAAGGAGGAAGCCGATGTGCAATGGCGGGATATGGTCGCGTATTATCAATTACGAGGTCACCATATCCGAGCCGGGGAATCGCTTATCAATGATCTGCAGCGTCTTTATGGCGCCGATGGGGCGATGACCATTCCTTGGAATATGATTGTTGACACGCGTGGAAACATCGTGCAGCTTCACGCCCCAAGGCCTTCTGATCCGGCGGCACTTTCAACGGCACTGGACGCCGTTGATTAAACATCAAACATACTGTCATCACCATTGGCACGATTATTCTCCTCTTTGTTCCGGGCTTGCCCGGATTCCGCCACCTTTTGAGGGTTGTGGGTAACTTAATACCCCCCTTCCCTGTAAGGGAAGAGGAGCGTTGCCAGGCAATCAGCAAGCTGGGGTTGGCAGAAATCCGGTTTGATATAGCGCTTCTGAAAGCCCCCTCGAGAAGGAGCTTGTGCCAACCCTTCTTTGGCACATTTGGGAAAATCTCCTTCCGGGCTTGCCCGGTTGATGGACACTGAAAATAGGGATTGGTAACTTAATATGTAGGCCGACTCCCGTCGCCTACTATAGGGCCGAATCATGGCAAGCCCTTTCTGGCACATTATCCTCTTCATACGTTGAATTCTTTTCGTTGTTGGCATTATCTTTTCAGGACGGTCAGATGTGACGATAGCTCGCACCTTCGCAGGCCGAGCCCATCGTGCACCATATTTCTCTTTTGACCCGCAGATTATTTGCGGGACGATTGGTAATCGTCGGCCAGCCTGCGGGCCGTGTCGACGTCAAAGACGATCCGTCGCCCGATTCGGGAAACGACAGCAGGGCGGAGGATTCCACCGCCTTCGGAGGAGCCATCTTCTTCTCGTGGCGTACGCATCAGTGCGTAGACCGTGGAGTCGGAACACCCGAGTTCTACAGCCAGAGCGTGAACACCGAGAGCCTTCTGCCCTGTCGGAGAAGGGGCAGAACCCTTACCCGTAGAGATGGAAAGCGCATATTGTGTGAGCTGGCAGTACTCTTCCCCGGTCATCTGCCATAGAGGCTTTTCAAGAAGCCCATTGATGTTTATTTCAGTACTCATTTTACAAACATTTTTAAGCGTTAAACAATGGCAGATTGCCGCTTTTTTTGTGATGCGGAACTCTGGCAAAAGTGCCGCTGGGTAGATCAGCAATGTGTCACAAACAAAGGGATTATGGGTCAACTCCCTGATTCAAGTTAGGAAGAAAATCTTACTTGCAAGAGTCTACATGCAACTTTCTGCGAACATCCGAGGTTTTTTTCGGAAAAAAGTCGGAATTCCCCGAAATGACACTCTAAAAAGGTACTCTGAAGCTGCGTCTCGGCTTAGAATCGGCCTTCTGGACACATAGAAAGAGCATCCGAAACAGTTTGTGTTTTTCCAGTGTTTTGCCGCTTCACAGCGGCAGAACTGTACATAAATGCACATTTCGTTGAGTGGCAAAATAGTTAATACAACACGAGTTTCCCAACAATTATTTCTTTTCAGTTTTTGAGGAGGTCTAGCACTGAACTCGAAAAGCATCAGAAGATAGAGATTAAAACAAGCGAGATGCTTTATGACACATGAGGACCAAACACCTTTGGAGAATTGCAAGCATATGTGTAACTTTGTTAATGAAAGCTGTTAAGCTTCTGAATTAATTATATACACTATTGCTTTAGCCATTCTAACAATAAACCGACACAATGTTGTTAAACAAGTGGAACCGCGTGTTACATTTGGCGTTTATTTTACATAAGCGAGATATATGAAAAAGAGGTAAGTTACTATGCAGCCAGTTTATATTGATTTACACATACATACCTATCCCGACGCGAATAACCCCACTCCGGGTTACGACGTCGCTATGCTAGTAAGCAAAATCAAAGAGTTTTGCGGAGGTGCGCCGTTCTTGATATCTTTCACCGACCACAACACAATTAATAAGGAAGCATATTTGAAAGCTAATGCCCTGGGTATAAACACTCTACTTGGAGCAGAGTTGCACATCAAAAACCACGATGACGTGGAGGCATTTCACTGTCATATCTATTTCAATCTTGGGGTGAATGAAGATAGTATTGATGCTTTGAACCATATACTTGATGAGCTCTATCAGGACAAATTGCCTTGTAAAACGGCTTCGACAATACCCAATATCCAAGATGTAATCAACGCATTTGATCCTTATGAGTTTATGCTGTTGCCACATGCTGGACAGCGACACGGTCAGTTCAACTATTCACTGCATGAAAGCGAGAGAGTGGACGATGCCATCAGCCGCAGCATCTACTATAATCAGTTCGACGGTTTCACAGCACGTGAGGATAAGGGATTAGAAACAACACGAGAGTATTTCAAACGACTTGGCATTTCGGAGTTTGTGAATCTTCTAACCTGTTCGGACAACTATTCACCTAGCCGCTATCCTGAGCCTAAAGCTAGTGAGGCATCACCTTTTGTCCCAACATGGATTATGGCGGAACCGACATACGATGGAGTCAGGCTTTCGCTATCCGAGAGTTCACGCCTGTTTTATCAAAAAGAAAAGCCAAACATACAATGTGAGCACATCGGGCGTGTGAAACTAGTAAACGAACTAATAGATATTGACGTGAATCTGAGCGAAGGACTGAACGTAGTAATTGGAGGTTCTTCATCAGGAAAAACCCTGTTTGTCGATTCAGTGAACAGATTTTTCGAGCAAGACTTACAGGGTTCTGCATACACAAAGTATGGTGTTGAAAGCATTGAAGTGAAGAATCCATCGGAAATCCACCCATACTACATCTCTCAAAACTTCATTGCAGATTTAGTAAACCGCAACGATGAGGCATCAATAGACGAGATTCCTATCTTAAAAAAAGCATTTCCAAGTGATGACAACGTTAAACGCCAAATTAGCAAAACTTTGGCAGATCTTAAGTGTATTGTAGATGAGATGCTGCTTTGTGTTGAGAATATTGAGAAGTTAGAGCGTTGGCTTAAGGATATCCCGCATCCAGGCAAACTAATTACAAGAGGCAAAATCGAAGGAAACATCTTTCAGCCGCTTCTGCCTAAACTCAACGAAGAGGAAAAATGTGAGTATACATTGGAAGGATATAAGGCCGACGTTGAAATGCTGAGAGAATTAGAAAGAAGAATCAACGACAATCCATTCACCAATAGTATCAGTAAGGAAATCGAGAGTATTCTGAAAGAACTGAAGAAGGCCAGAAATGGGTCGGTTTTGTTTGACAAGGTAGCATCGCTACTCACAACACGTAAGGAAGAGAAGGACGAGGAATTACATGCAAAACAGGGACAGAATCAGAACAATGTACGCAACCGAGAGAGATTAATGTGTCACATGAGAGAATATGTGAACTATAGCCGACGGTTTTTGGAACAGAAGCTAAAATTGACAGAGATAGACAAATCTTTTACGACAAAGGAGGTTAAAGCTTCAGGACATACTCTATACATAGAAAACACCTTCAAGTTTAATGAAGTGGTGCTTCTAGAAGTACTAAACAAATACCTAAACCATAACTTCAGAAATATGAATGACGTGATACCGGAGAACTTATTTTCTACTAAGTTTAAGCAGCGTCCCAGAGTATCATCATTCAAGGAATTAGGAGATCTTATTTATGAGTATTTGCGTAAAAATGACCACACATCGTACAAAATTGTTTCTTCGGACGGAAGAAATTTCTATGAAATGAGTCCGGGATGGAAATCAGCCATACTTCTTGACTTGATATTAGGATATGACGCGGGTAACTCACCCATCATAATTGACCAGCCAGAAGACAACCTTGCGGTTAAATACATTAATGAAGCATTGGTTCAAACGATAAAAAAGGTTAAGTACAAAAAGCAAGTGATTCTAGTTAGCCACAATGCGACGATTCCAATGATGGCAGATGCGCAGACAATTGTGCTCTGCCACAATGATGGCAAGAAGATAACTATCCGCTCGGCTTCATTAGAGGGACAAATAGGTGGCGAAAAAGTACTCGATCTAATTGCCGATCAAACTGATGGAGGCAAGGCATCTATCAAGAAACGTGTAAAGAAATATAACCTGAAGAAGTTCAATTAAGCGATATGAAACTCTTATTCAAAAAGAATGATTCAGCAGATATTGAGGTTTCAATGTTTGTTGGAACCACAGAAGTTCCGTTCTCTTATATCGAGATGATAAAGTGTCTAATAATTGGAGAGTCTATGGATAGCGAATTTCATGAAACCATTTCAGAAGAGGAGCAAGCTCAGATAAAGGATGTCTTGAAAGAGATAGATAGGATTGCAAAAGAGAAAGATTCCAGCGAAGAATCTACTACAAGTGACGATAGTTTCAATTTTTAAAGTGTCTTTCTTACACTAAAGAATTGAATTAGCGATTACTGACCCTTTCAGTTATCCTGTTATGCAACAAACTGCATGTACAATCATCGATACCGGTTTTCTTATATGACAAACTAATAGATAATGTAGGGGCTAAGATTCCTATTATACTTAGCTAATTATTTGCGAGTCCAACAACTGAATTATAACAGCCTTGGCCAATAGCTCAAAAAACCAAGGATGCCATTGTAACGTTATTATCTGTATCATACTTGTACATGGGCATAATTAAGATATAGAACGCCCATGGAGAAACTTTTCGCAACTACTTGTTTTTCAGTTTAATAATTAGCTCGTCATGGACTAATTGATAGGCCGCTTGAGGATCATAAGAAGTATCTGGTCTCAGTAATCCATTAGTATCTCCCAAGTATTCTTCATCAGACAGTTTCTCATTCATATTGAGGACCATTTCTTTATATGTCGGCAAATGATTGGCAACGAAAGAGAGATACCTTCGATAGCTCTCCAGGACTTTGTCCTTGTCGATATCCGGAACCATCTGAAGGATCCTGGAAAGATCGAAGAGGTCCCTTGCCTTGCGCCGCTGATACATAGCTCGCAGTTTTGTCCCGGTCAATTCCTCCAGTTCGTAGGTTAGCAGTTCACAGGATTCGCAGAACCAGTCGCTTTGAACGGAGAACGGGATCCGGCGATACGGGAATACGCTGAAATGCTCTTTGCAGTTAATCTCAACTTTCAGGTTGATTTCGCTGGATAAGGGATCGGAAGACTCCACGTGAAAGACAAACGTGTTGTTGAATTTCTTTTTCTTGTATTCCGGTTCGCCCAGAAATGAGAGAACCTCCCTTAACCGAGACAACGTTTCACCGATGGGTTCGGACTGGATCTGAACAAGGTCAATATCCTCGGAGTAACGAGGCTGAGGGGACAGGTACAGTTTTCCCAAGGCAGTTCCTCCCCGGAATGCCAAATGCGTTGACAGATACTCGTCGTTGTAAATGGCACACAGGGCACGGCAGATGATCAGGTCTTGCTCCACCTGCTTGTTGTCACGCCAGGGTGCCGTTTTGCTCCACTGTGTAATGAATCTTTCCGGTATCATAAATCGTCTATTTCTATCTGTTGATTGACAATGACTTTCCAACGCTTATCCGTAGGTAAACCTGCAGATGGTTTGTTGGGTTTCAAAGGAACGAATTGGGTAAGCTCCCGTTTCTTTTTTATCAGTTCCATGAGTCCGTCGGCGATGTGGCTCTCTTCCAGAACAGCATCCAAGATATATCCGAGACGCTGGAAACTTGCCAAAGGAGCTACCTCCAGAAAGCCAACGTTAAGGGACTCGAAATGCAGTTTCTCCGAGAGTTCCGCCAAGACTGTGGCCGCTCTGGTTACTCCACCGACTGCATGCTGGAATGTAATTAGATCCACGGCGGTAAGCTCAGCTGAAGAGATATTGATATAACCAGTACGGACAACGCGACGCTCTACATAATCAGAGGGTATGTGGGTACGGCAGAAAAAGCGAGTGATATAGCTTTGGGTTTCCTTGTCCCGAAGCGGAGGGAGCTCAGTCATCACACTGAACGTCATAGGCGCCTGATGAGCTGCGCCGTGCATGTCCGCGGCATTCAACAGGGCGACATAGTAATTCCTCCTTAGATGCTTCATCAAGCTATCCATATAGAAACCTTGAGGCACGACTCCACGTGCCTTAAATTCGTCAGGAATAATGACATAGAATCCCTGTTGGGGAGAGAAGATGTGTTTCTTTTGCACCTCACGAGTCAGTGCACGGGCGATGGTTTCCGGTTTCATATCCGGGAACCTGTCCACGATTTGTGCCCTGGAGAAACAGTATTCTCCTCCTGCAGGAAGTTCGTGAATCCAATTAGCAATACTATAATTCGCTCCCATTACCTTTTCTTTGTTTCGCAAATATAGACAAAATTTGTCTAATTATGCAAATAATCCAAAAGATTGACATCCGCAAACTAGATTAGCCCGTTTAGTTTAGTCATTGAAGATGCTTTGATGGAATCCACGATGTCGATGTAAGGCTTCATGGACGAATAGTCGCTATGGCCTGTCCATTTCATCACGACGTTCGGCGGAATACCCAAAGACAAGGTGGTAACGATGAATGTGCGGCGCCCAGTATGGGTGCCGACCAGTTCCCACTTGGGATGGATCTCGTCGGTTCGGACGTTGCCCTTGTAGGTTGTAATGCGTATTTCCTCATTGATTCCGGCGAGTTTACAGAGTTCCTTGACGTCTCGGTTCATCGCTTGGTTTGTGTAGTTCGGCAGGGCCTTGTTATCGTTGAACGGAACATCCTTGTATTTCTCCAGAATTGCCTTTGTGACGTCGTTAAGCTCGATGGATATACTATCTGCCGTCTTGACGGTCGTAACTTCAATATGGTCGCCTTTAATGTCGCTTCTGCGAAGATTATTGGCGTCTGAGTGACGGAGTCCGGAGAAGCAGCAGAATAAGAAGACATCCCGGATTGGATCCAGGTAAGCCTGGAGACCAGACAATTGAAGATTACGGACACGGGCCATCTCTTCCTTGGTAAGGTAGATTACCTTCTTTTGGGTAGTCTTCAGTGTTGGTTTGAATGACTTATAAGCCATGTTCGTGTTGTAACCGTTTTCGGTTGCCCAGTTCAGGAACCAACGGAGAAAACGCAGTTTCTTTTCGATGGAAGAGTTCTTCAAGCCGATGATGTCATCATGGTCATATTCTTCCCTGTCCCCTTTCTTCTTTCGGGGTGTCCTGAGTCTTTTGACGTCCCGCAAATAAGCCACGAATTCCGCTAAGGTAGATTCGGTTAGATCTGAGAACTTAAGGTTCTTCTTGAAGGCTTTAAGGTCCCTCCGCATCGTCTCCATCTTCGCATAAGTCGCCTTTGTCCAAGCATTTTTTTCCCCGCTTTCCTTGACAAACTTGTCGTACACTTCAAAAAAGTCCGAGGCTTTAGGCTTACGTTCCTTCTTGGGTTCCGGATCCGGCTTCTTGGGTACAATCCCCTTTATTCTTTCTTGATACTTGTCGGCAACTTGCTTCTTCGTTGGGTTGATGTCGTTGGCCTCGAAATACCTGAAGGCAGTCACCATCTGCTCACGGCAGTTGCGAAGTGTGTTGTTAATAGAAATGGTTGTCTCTCCTTTTGGCCCCTTATATCCTTCCTTCACACACTGTTTCTCTGCATCCCAGGCATCAAGGTTGTTCACCTGACAGCCCGTAGAGGTTATCAGTCGCTGACCATTGAAAGTAGCATGTTGCTGGATTTGGAAAAGGTTCTTTTCCTTTCCATAGGGGCGGAGTTTGAAGGCAATCTGGTATTTCAGAATCATTTTGTCACACGATTTAACCGTTTCGTGTCACAAAAATGTGACAATTTTCTGTAAATTCCAATACCTTTACCCACAATATAACGCATTAAAATAATGATTTCCACAGTCCTCTGTGGCAGGTTTTACAAGATTTTCGTATCTCCTATGCTCCACAGAAATCCCTCTCAGAGTAGTCTGAGGGGGATTTTTCGCAAGTGTCCGTCAAATCTCGAAGTCAAGGCAGGAACGCTGCACGGTATAAGGACGGACTTTGCCATTGGCCACAGCGACATGCTCAGGATGCTTGGCATAGCCCTTCAGGGCCTCTTCGCTCTCCAGGGTGCTGTCCAACATCACGTCGGCATTCGATGACGCCAGACGGCCGTCTATGTGCACCTTGACATCGATGAGCCCGGGCACCTTGCCGACAAGGCCTTCAAGGCCGGCCTTGATTCCGGCTTTTACTGCGATTTTCTCTTCATCCGACAGTTCGGGATTGAGTGTCCAAAGAATGACATGCTTTACCATATTGTTCAATTCGATTAATCCGAGATAAAGTTACGAAAAAGTACAATCCAATAACACTGTATTTTTACTATTTTTGCATTCCTGAAACGACATATCCGCATGTTCAAGAAACTCAGCGACATATTAAGCTCCAAGGCCAGCCTTTTCATCATACTGACCGCAGCGGTCACATTCTTCTTTCCCCAGATCTTCGCTTGGGTGAAAGGCAATACACAGACCATCATACTAGGCATCATAATGCTTACGATGGGGCTAACGCTGACACCCAATGACTTCAAATTACTGGCACAGAGGCCGTTCGACATTCTCATTGGCGCGGTAGCACAGTTCACTATCATGCCGCTCGTGGCATTCACGCTCTCCTGGCTGTTCAGTCAGGTGCCCGCCTTTGCGCCTTACAGCACCGCAATGGCCATAGGCATCATACTCGTAGGCTGCTGCCCGGGTGGAGTATCGAGCAATATCATGTCGTTCCTCTGTAAAGCGGATGTCGCCTACTCCGTAGGGATGACCTGCGCATCCACGCTTCTCGCCCCGTTGCTCACTCCCCTGCTCGTGCTCATGCTCGCCGGCGAACGGGTCGATGTCGATGCCTGGGGAATGTTCCGCCAGATACTCATCGTGACGATCATCCCGATCGCAATAGGATTCTTCCTGAACGTTTGGCTGGGCCACAAGGAGGTGTTCCGCAGAATTCAGGGGTGCATGCCGGGCGTGTCAGTCATCTGCCTCGCCTGCATCGTCGGCGGCGTCATCACGACCGTCCACGACCCGTTGGTGGAGAACGGCATCATTCTGTTCCTGCTCACTTTCTGCATGGTGCTCTGTCACAACACAATAGGCTATGTACTGGGCTACTCCGTCGGCAGGCTGTTCCATTTCAGCACCGCCAAGAAGCGCACCCTCTCCATCGAGGTCGGGATGCAGAACGCCGGCCTGGGCACCAACCTGGCGATGACTTTCTTCGTGGCCACCAACCCGATGGCCGTCGTGCCCTGCGCCATCTC
>JAEEGI010000544.1_pt1 | contig 109867 bp, 102 predicted proteins | sample 8958751 | NCBI WGS metagenome assembly JAEEGI01 (sample SAMN16246545, study PRJNA631951) | gut metagenome | biome: gut microbiome; feature: rumen; material: KS-attached | host: Bos | place: Iran: Karaj | collected 2018-10
CCATCCATACGTCAAACTTGAAATACTCGCCCCAGGCATCAAAGATACAGCCTTTTTCATATGCTTTCAGGATGACGTCGCAAAGCTTTCTGTCGCCTCTTGCAAGAACGCCTTCCATCATACTCGCGTCTGCTTCGTGCCAGTTGTACTTGATATGCTTCTGGTTAAGCTGTGACATGATGCCTTTTCTTGTCTTATTGGCCTTTTCAAGGAACTCTTCTTTCGTATTCATGGGAGCCCACTGGAACGGAGTAAACGGCTTAGGTACAAAGAAAGATGTACTTGCGACAATATCAATTGTTCTTCCGTTTCTCTTTTCCTTGGGAACAGTATCAAAATATTCCGCAGCAACCTTATTGGCAATTTCGCCGATTCCGAGGATATCTTCGTCTGTCTCTGTCGGAAGTCCGAGCATGAAATAGAGCTTAACTTTGTTCCAGCCTCCGAGAAATGCCTCATGTGAGCCTCTTAAGATATCTTCCTCGGTAAGGCCTTTATTTATAACATCTCTCATTCTCTGAGTACCGGCTTCGGGCGCAAATGTAAGACTGCTCTTTTTTACATCCTGAACCTTACTCATAACATCAAGCGAAAACGCATCAATTCTAAGCGAAGGAAGAGAAATATTGACCTTTCTCTCATTACAGCTCTTTATCAGGAAATCTATAAGCTCGGGAAGTTTTGAATAATCACTTGAACTCAGAGAGCTAAGTGAGATTTCTTCATATCCCGTATTCTTAAGCGATTCAATGGCAAGTTCCTTAAGATGCTCGACATCTTTTTCCCTGAGAGGTTTATAGAGCTGTCCGGCCTGACAGAATCTGCATCCTCTGATGCATCCTCTCATGATCTCGAGAACAACTCTGTCCTGAGTTATCTTGATATAGGGGACAACAGGTTTGGTCGGATAAAAAACATCTGATATTTCCAAACACATTTCTTTTTTGATGGTTTTGGGAACATCATCATATATCGGAAGCATGGATTTAATAGTGCCGTCTTCCTTGTATTCGACATTGTAAAGTCCCGGAACATAGATACCGGGCATCTTTGCACAGGCATGAAGGAAATCTTCCCTTGAAGTTCCGTCGGCTTTACATTTTTTATAATAATCAAAGATCTCTCTGTATCTTGTCTCGCCTTCGCCTATATAGAATATGTCAAAAAAGTCCGCGATAGGCTCCGGATTATATGTACACGGTCCTCCGCCTATGACAATGGGATGATCCCATGTTCTGTCTTTTGCCAAAAGCGGAATCTTAGAAAGATCCAGAATCTGCAATATATTCGTGTAACACATTTCATATTGCAGAGTAAAACCGAGGAAATCAAAATCCTTAACAGGTTCTTGAGATTCCAACGCAAAAAGAGGAATGTCCTCTTTTCTGAGGACTTCATCCATATCAAGCCACGGTGAATAAACGCGCTCACACCAGACGTCCTCAAAAGAATTGAACATTCCGTATAAAATCTGTATTCCCAGGTGTGACATACCAATCTCGTAAACATCAGGAAAACACATGGCAAAACGAATATCAACCGCTTTTTTATCCTTCATAATGCTGTTGACTTCGTTGCCGATGTATCTTTCAGGTTTCTCGATACTTAAAAGTATGTCATCTGACAGTGCTAAATTGTAATTCATATTTTTCCCTTATCGTCTTGACAATTCGTCTGTAACATCCTCCCAGCTGACATTTTTCTCAGCCATAAGGACCATCATATGATACAGGAAATCAGAAATTTCGTAAACTATTTCTTTTTCCTCGGGATTCTTGGAAGCAATAACGATCTCTGTTGCCTCTTCACCGAGCTTCTTAAGAATCTTGTCCACGCCTTTGTCAAACAGGTAATTTGTATAGGAGCCCTCTCTTGGATTGACCTTTCTGTCTTTGATAACATCAAACACGCTGTCAAGAACCTTCTGAGGGTTCTTTTCGGTGTAGTTTCTGCTGGCAATCTCATTAAAGAAGCAGGAATACTTTCCTGTATGACAAGCTGCGCCTATCTGCTTAACCTTCGCAAGAATCGTGTCGTAGTCGCAATCCGTATAGATTGACTTTACGTATTGATAATGCGAACTTGTCTCGCCCTTGATCCAAAGCTCGTTGCGGCTTCTGCTAAAATATGTCATCTTTCCGGTCTTGATCGTAGTGTTATAGGCTTCCTCGTTCATATAAGCAAGCATAAGAACCTGATCCGTACGATAGTCCTGAACAATTACGGGAACCATACCTTCGGAATTTTTCTTAAGCTGATCCCATGAAAAAGCAGCTTCAAGTCTAAATACAGGTATGCCTTCGCTCTTGCAGACATCCTTCCATTCGTTTATCCTGCCGTAATTTGCATTTACGTATGTTCCGGTAACGCCCTGAATCTTCTCGGATTTAAGATTCTCTATAAGGCCGTTGTCATCGCCTGAAACAACATATAATACAACGGGCAAAAGAGAATTTGTCATAAACTTACTGTTTTCGCCTATAAATATAAGCTCCGATGCAAGATTATCGACATTTTCGATATCATTTGTTATATCCTGAGGATTACTGTAGCAGATGCCAATCTTGTCCTTGCCGAACTTATCCGAAACTTCTTTAAGGATTTCTCTGTTACCCTCTTTTGAATAATTAAGAAATGCCTTTTTGCATCCCGCATACAGAAGTTTCTTGATATCCTCCATGCGCTTTACGTTTCCTGCGCCTAAAACATCAACGTCAACGGCTTTGCAGATCTTCTGAAGCATATGAAGTGAATCTTCGTGGAGCTTATCATTTCCTTCGGGTGAAAGATCGAAAACTATAAGCTCGTCGGCACCCGCATCCGAATATGCTTCCGCAAGAGCTGCGGGATCTTCGCTGATAACATCTGTTTTTGTAAAGTCAGACCATGCCTTATCTTCGCAAAGATAAATGCAAGGGATAAATTTCTTGTTGTCTGTCATAATTTAAAGGGCTCCTTTTGTACTGAGAACATCATTGATTCTTGGATCGAAACATGTAGCCTCATCAAGCGATTTGGCAAATGCTTTAAACATGGCTTCAATCTTGTGGTGCTCGTTATATCCCGTTATAACTCTGAGGTGAATATTCATCATTGCTGCATAAGAAACAGCATAGAAAAACTCACTCACAAGCTGTGTGTCAAAATCTCCGACCATCGGCGCGTTAAAATCCGCATCCATCACAAAATAAGGTCTTCCGCAAAGATCCACGGCACTCATGACAAGAGTTTCATCCATTGGAAGGATCATGCTTCCGTATCTCTTGATTCCCTTCTTGTCCCCGACCGCCTGCAATATAGCCTGTCCAAGAACAATTCCTGTATCCTCGACAGTGTGGTGTCCGTCAACATTCAGATCTCCAGTAACCTTCACGGTAAGGTCGAACAGACCGTGTTTTGCAAATCCTTCAAGCATGTGGTCAAAAAATCCGATGCCTGTTGAAATATCACTTGTTCCCGTTCCGTCAAGATTGATGGTCACGGTAATCTGAGTCTCTTTAGTGTTTCGGGTAACACTTGCAATTCTGTTATCCATAGCTTGTGTCTCCTTGTTGTTAAGTACAAAATATTGTTGTTATTTAATGACTAAAAACTGTAAACTTGCATTTTATGGACTTTTTAGAAAGTACACTTGCAATTTTAAAACAATTATATGCAATTTCAAAAAGTAATTATCGGTATTTACAATATCAGGCAATACAATAACAACCGTATTATATCATTCAAATCTTACAGCTATCGAATTTGCGTGAGCAGTAAGTCCCTCTTCTTTGGCAAAGAGTTCAATATCTTCGTGAACCTTGCTGAGAGCATCTTTCGAATATGAAATGATACTTGTTTTCTTCATAAAATCGTCAACATTTAAAGGTGAGAAAAATCTTGCAGTTCTGTTTGTCGGAAGAATGTGATTGGGACCTGCAAAATAATCTCCGAGAGGTTCTGAAGAATAAGCACCCAAGAAAATCGCGCCGGCATTCTTGATCTTAGTCATAACCTCATACGGATCCTTTGTAATAATCTCAAGGTGCTCGGATGCAATTGCATTTGCGGCATCCACAGCGGCATCCATATCATCAGCAATAAAAATATATCCGTAGTTATCAAGAGATTTCTTGATAATATCCGTTCTTGAAAGCTCTTTTAAAAATCCCTCAATCTCAGCAGAAACGTCATTTGCAAGCTTCTCTGAAGTTGTAACAAGAATAGCGCTTGCAAGTTCATCGTGCTCTGCCTGTGAAAGAAGATCTGCGGCAACATATCTTGCATTTGCGGTCTCATCCGCAACAACCAGGATCTCACTGGGGCCTGCGATGGAATCGATTGAAACGTGCCCAAAGCAAGCTTTCTTTGCAAGAGCAACAAAGATATTTCCGGGGCCTGTAATCTTATCAACCTTAGGAATACTCTCCGTCCCAAAGGCCATGGCAGCAATAGCCTGAGCTCCGCCGACCTTGTAAACTTCCGTAACACCTGCGATATCTGCTGCAACCAAAGTTCCGGGATTTACCTTTCCGTCTTTTCCGGGAGGTGTACACATAACAATTCGCTCAACACCCGCAACCTTGGCAGGAACAACGTTCATAAGAACGCTTGAAGGATAAGCTGCCTTTCCGCCCGGCACATAAACGCCTGAGATCTCGATGGGAAGGATACGCTGTCCGAGAATGCTTCCGTCTTCTCTTGTATCAATCCATGAGTTTCTCTTTTGCTTTTCGTGAAATACGCGGATGTTCTCTGCACTCTTTTTCATAACATCAACAAACTTGGGATCAAGTTCTTTATAAGCTTCCTTGATCTCATCCTCTGTAACTCTTATGTTTGAAGCGTTAAGCTCGCTCTTGTCAAATTTAAGAGTGTATTCGAAAACAGCCTTATCGCCGTTCTTTCTGACATTATCGATTATATCGTTTACAATATTCTCATACTCTGTGTAGCTTCCGGGATTTCTGTTTAAAAGATTTCCGAGAAGTTCACTCTGAGTCTCTTCTGTAAGTTTTAATGTGCGCATATCTTATAAATTCTCCTTCATGGCATTGATGAGCTTTCTGATTCGCTCTGTTTCCATCTGCATGCTAACCTGATTGACGATTACCCTTGCGGACAACGGACAGATTTCCTCAAGAACTTCAAGTCCGTTCTCTCTCAGTGTGGAACCCGTCTCAACTATATCAACGATAACATCCGAGAGATTAACAATAGGTCCGAGCTCAACAGATCCGTTAAGCTTTATGATATCTACGGTCTGATGCTTTTTATTAAAAAAGTAATCTTTTGCAATATTGGGATATTTGCTTGCAACGCGGATCATCTCGCGATGTTCCAAAAGGCTTTTTGCATCATGCGGTCCGCACACACACATCCTGCACTTTCCGAATCCGAGATCGAGGACTTCATATACACGTCTGTTCTCTTCAAGAATCGTATCCGCGCCGACAATTCCGATATCGGCGGCTCCGTATTCCACATAAGTCGGCACATCGGGTCCCTTTGCAAGAAAGAACTTAAGTCCGAGTTCCTCGTTTGTAAAAATAAGTTTTCTTGTCTTCTTATCAAGAACTTCCTCGCATTCAATCCCGCATTTATTCAAAAGTTCCATTGTATCTTTTACAAGTCTGCCTTTTCCAAGTGCAAAAGTTAAGTATCTCATGTCTCCTCCGATCATTCAGCCTCCAAAGCAACATTTGTGCCATTCTGTCTAAGTTCTTTTGCTTTGCTAAGCTTTTCCTCAAAATTGTTCTCATTGTATGTTATGACAACGCGCTCGGCTTCATGCTCAACCTCAGCATTCTGTCTGTAAAGAGCCGACATAAGATCGTCGATCACAATTGAAAAACCGATTGAAGGAGCATCCGTTCCGTATTTTCCGAGAAGATTATCGTATCTTCCGCCCTTGGCAATTGCATCTCCCACGCCGTATGTATACGCAAGAAAGATCACGCCTGTGTAGTAGTTGAATTTACTGAGGATTCCGAGGTCAAAAGAAACATATTTCTCAACACCGTAATTTGTAAGAACCCTGTAGAGATCCTTGAGTCTCTTTATCGCATCAAGTGAACGCTTGTTGCTGACTTCGTTCTGAGCCTTATCAAGAGCCTGATCGGTTCCGATAAATTCAGCAACCTTACCGATGAGCCCGCGATATTTCTCGGGAACATTTCTCTCACTCAAGATACCCTCAACGGCAAAAATATTCTTATCAATGATCTGCTCTCTGATCTCTTCCTCTGTCTCTGCATCGATTCCGGCTTCTTCGCAGATTCCCTTGTAATAATCCGCATCACCGATACTGATCTGGAAATTTGTAAGTCCCGTGCTCTTAAGAGCCTCGATCAAAAGAGCTATATTCTCCGCATCGGCATATACCGAAGAGTCATTCATAAGCTCAACGCCGATATTTGTATTCTCTTTGAGCTTACCCTGAAGGCTTGACGTATTAAGAAAAGTCTTGCCTTTATAGCAAACTCTCACAGGCTTCGAATCCTCAAGCATCACCTTTGATGCGCAGCGTGCGATCGCGGGCGTAAAATCGGGTCTGAGAACCAGAGTATTTCCGTCCTTATCAAAAAACTTATAGAGTTCACGTGCATCCGAAGCATTGATCTCCTCTGCAAAAACATCAAAGAACTCAAACGTAGGCGTATCAATGTCGCTATAACCGTAGCTCTTGATCACGTTGTGGATCTTGTTTTCGATAATAAGTCTGTCGCTGTATTCACTTCCGTATACATCACGTACTCCGTCCGGAGTATGCAAAAGAACTTTATTCATAAAAACCTCACTTAATTTGTATGTCATAAAAATCAAAAACCAAAAACAAAAAATATTAAAAGCACATGCACTTTAGTATTGCACAGTGCTAATTAATTACTATACCACAGAGTTTAACATCAATTTTATAAAGCTGTCAATCACTTTTATTATCTGGCATCCAAGTCTTTTTGAAGTGCATCAAGATAAGGAATAAGAAGACCGTTTTCACCGGGAGACTTAATTACATATTCTTCGGACAATTCATCGTGTCTGAAGCTTTTTCTTCCGCCGTTTTCCGCTCTTTCCCAGAATTCGCACAGCTTTCTGAGCGGCAGATAATAAAATTCATTAAGTCCCGTATAATAGATCAGAAAAAAAGCAATCCCATCCTGCTTTTCAAAAGTTTTCATAAACTCAACCTGATGCGGATGGATATTTTCAAGCGCAAACGTCTCCGCCGCGCACTCTTTTGCATCAAAACAAACGGGAATCCCCTGCACGACACCTATATAATCGACGGTACTCTTTTGCTCAAAATATGCAAGCGTAATATGTCTTGTACTCTTATCAATCTGTATGGGAGTTATCGGAGTCGGGATCTTCTGAATAAGAGCAAGCGAAAGCTCATTGTACCTTTCGTTTGTCCTGTTAATAAGTTCCTCCAAAGTAGAACCTCGAAGCCCTCTTGATTTCCAGGTCGGCATTGTATTCCCCTTTTTAATGTATTTATGATAACACTGTTTTGCAGCATGTTATTATTCAAAAAATCTATTGTAAACATCGGGAAGATCCGTCTTAAATTCTCTTCCCCTGATATTTTCAAATTCATCGGGCATATCATCCGGAAAACATATCCTATAACAAAAAAGAAGCTGATGATCCACTTTCTTGTAAACTTTTCCGCCGTATTTGACATCGCCTATAAGAGGATGTCCGATACTTGAAAGATGAGCCCTTATCTGATGCGGTTTTCCGGTTATAAGCTTAACTTCAAGCATGGTAAGATCCGCATCCTTATTATATTTTACAGGAACAATCTGAGTTTCGATATATGAATATCTGTCATCTTTTGGGTCATTCTTTTTTATAAAGACCTTATTTTTCTTTTCATCTTTATATAAAAAGCCCTTTAGATAAATACTTTCGGTAAGATTTCCAGAAACTATCGTCCTGTAATACTTATCAAGATTTCTGCTCTTTAAAAGCTTGTTCATTTCCCGCGCGCCGGGAAGTGATTTCGCGCAGATGACGATTCCTCCCGTATTGCGGTCAAGCCTGTTGCATATAGAAGGCTTGTATACGTCAAGATCTTTTGTTGCTTCGCTTTTTTCGGACAAAAGATAATCAATCAGCCAGTCGTTTAAACTTATATCTTTCGGAGAACTTTTCTGCGAAAGAAGTCCTACAGGCTTTGATGCAAGAATAATATTGTCATCTTCGTAGACAACCTTCACATCTCCGTATTTTGAAAGGTCAATTTGTTTGTCGGCACTGCCGGCATTCTTTATACCGTCACTATTTCCTTTAAATTTAGCAAATGTTTCGTCAGAAAAAAAGATCTTAATAAGATCGTTTTCGCTAAGTTTCTCTGTTCCGTCAGCTTTACTGCCGTTTAGAGTAATATTCTTTTTACGCAGCATCTTATAAATAAATCCGCCGGAAGCTCCAGGAAGATACCCCTTCAAGAAGCTGTCAAGGCGCTTTCCCGCTACGTTTTTTCCAATTTTAATTTCTTTCATGGTCACCCTTATAATGAAATGGACAAAAGAATTGATGCAGGAGTCTGTGTCGTTCCGGGAATCCAACTCTCTTCAATTGCTACGGGATCGATATTTTTATCCGCGCGAAGCTTCTCAAGCTGAGTAAGCCTTTCGCAGAACTTATCTATATCCGTAAATATCTTGATGCTGTAGCTTGAATATCCGCTCTGAGCGATCATTTTCTTGATATGCTTCTCACAGTCAATCCCATCAATATCTTCATCCGAAGAATAGCAGCAAATATTCTTATCAAGAACGGTTGATGCGGACACATTGAAATTCTTATCATAAGCTGTTATCACATGGTCGTAATGAATAAGAAGCCCGCCTCTGCATGCTTCGATCCTATTCTTGTCACTTTCGGTGCATGCTCTTGCTTTTATGAACATTATCATATTTACGGCGCTCCAGCCCGTAGGAAGGCATCCGAGAGCCGCGATGATACTCATAACATTTTTTTGCGAACCGTATCTGAAAAGACCTGTCAGATATATTCCGACAGTGATTGCAAGGCATATAACCGTTCTAAATATTGCAACCTTTTTTCTGTATGTGATATAACCAAAATCGCCTTTATATACTCTGTGAAGACTCACTTTATTCACCTTCCGTAAAAAATATAAGAATATAATATCAGTTCTTACTTAACTTCTTTATTTCTTCATCCGTGAGTGCTCTATACTCACCGGGCGCTAATTTTTCATCAAGAAAAAGCGGCCCCATTGAAAGTCTTTTAAGAAAAAGAACTTCATTTCTGACCGCTTCAAGCATTCTTTTAACCTGATGAAAACGGCCTTCGTGTATGGTAAGTTCGATAACGGGATTTCCGTCGTTGTCACGTCCCTTCTGCGTTACAACCGCAGGAAGCGTTGGCTTAACGGAACCGTCATCGTTCTTATCTCCGATATCAACTCCGTCTGTAAGTCTTTTGATATCTTCTTCCGAAAGTTCATGGGCTATATGGACTTCATATACCTTGTCCACATGCTTTTTGGGAGACAACAGGTTATGTATCATAACTCCGTCGTCAGTTATCAGAAGCAGCCCCTCGGTGTCTATATCAAGTCTTCCGCAGGGGCTTAAATTCTTTAAATTCTCTTCTTTAAGAAGATCGAGAACGGTAACATTTCTTTTGTCATTTGTCGCAGACACTACTCCTGCCGGTTTATACAGCATGAAGTAGTGAAAGCGGGCATAAGAAAGCACTTTACCATCAAAAGCAATCTCATCAGACAGTTCGTTTATATGTACATCAGGTTTAACGGCAACAATACCGTTTACCGTACAACGACCGTTTTTCAAATATTCTTTTATCTGTTTTCGGGTTCCTAAATTGTGGTCACCCAGATATTTATCGAGTCTCAAGATCAATAATCCTTTACAGGAACAGCATTACTTTCCTTACCGAGTTCATAAATATTATATGCGCGGCATACGATCACGGGATTTTCATATCCGGCAGGAACCTTTACGTTATATGACTGAGTTTCCTTGGATCTGTCCCACATCTGGAAAGGACTGAAAGTCTTTCCGCCATCATAGCTGTATGCAAAATAAGCAACAGGACTCTGATTATCCTTGGTTGTCATCTGAACAAGAACGTTTCCGTCCTTCCTGCTTGATGCAAGAACCTTTATATCACATACATCGGGGGCTGTTTCATCCTGACGAACGGGACCTGCGGGTGCGGGTGTGGGATCATACTTAAATCCCGAGAAATCGGCTCCCGTCTTTGAAGACTTAAGCTTGAAATACTTTGCAACGGCAGTTGCGTCCTTTACACCGAGCTGAGCGTAAAAGTTCTGTGACTTAACCTTCTGAACATCATAACCGTGATCGATATATGCATGCTCAATAATTACACCGGGGATATTTCTTGCAGTACATGCTCTGATAACACCGTAATAATCAGATCCCTTTGATCCGATCTTGGTCTTAACGCCCTTTTGATAAATTCCGAGGCTTCCGAGCTCTGCGATCTCAATCTTTCCGAAATCTGTTCCCTTCTGGTACTGGTTACCAAATGCAGATGTCCAAACTTCGCATCCATAGAAGTTATGATCCTTGGAAGCGTTGAAATGAAGGCTGAACAGGAAATCTGCATTTACACTCTGTGCAAAAGCAGCTCTGTCTTCAAGAGAAAGTCCCTGATCTGCATTTCTTGTCATATAAACGGTTACATTGTCATACTTTTCAAGTTCCGCTTTCATTGAATTCGCAACCGTAAGGTTGATATTTTTCTCGGTAAGACCGTTGTACTCCGCACCGCGGTTGTCTGCGCCGTGTCCGGGATCGATAACGATAACCACCGGCTTATCGGCTGCATTTGAAGTAACAACAGTTGACGGAACAAGTCCGCTTACAGATAACAAAGCGGCTGTAACAATAGTTGCGATAGATTTTCTCATACTTCTCTCCTCTTTTCTTTTTAAAACAAAATCCTTGGTTCCTACTGAAAATGTAAAAAGCTGTCGCAAAAAAGCGGCAGCTTAGCTATTCTGTTTAACCGTTCAGCATATCAAGATTAATGGCTTCCTGCTCGGTAAGTCCCTGTCCCTGAGACTCGCCCGTTGAATTTTCCTCGGCAGGTACAGTATTGGTTGAAACAGTCTCAGGCGGTCTTAAATCCGCTCTGTTAGACTTGATAACTTCACCATACTGAGTAAGCGCAGACAGAACGCTGTCTGTACTCTGAGAAATCTCTTTTACCATATTGATGCTATTCTGCTTTATTGTCTCTACGATATCATCTGTACTCTTGCTTGTTACATCAATTGACTGTGTGATGATATCTTCAACTCCCGCAAGGAGCTGATCTGTATATTGAACGGCTGCCGATTTCATGCTGTTGGCTTCGGTCATTGCATTGTCCAGAATTTCTTTCGCCTGAACAGCAGCCTGTGAAACGACTTCATTGGCCTGAGCATAAGCCTGCTGCATGATCTCATGCTCATTTATAAGCTCGTTTGTTTTTATTGTAGCCTGATTTACTATATCTTCGGCTTTTCTGCGCGCATCGTTTAAGATGGCTTCTTTGTTACTGATGATCTTCTGATATTTCTTAATTTCCTCGGGAGTTTTTTGACGAAGCTCACGTAAAAGCTCATCAATTTCCTCTTTATTTACAATAATCTTTGTTTGTGACAATGGCTGAGGCTTACAATTATCAATATAAGTCTCGATCTCATCAATTAACTGCTCGATTTTGCTGGTCATTTATACATCCCCCTGATCTTTCTGTTTTTCAAACTTTTTGTATAGAGCTGTTGCGACAAAATCTGAAACACAAGGTGATATATCACCTTTATAACTTGCGACCTCTTTTACCACAGAGCTGCTAAGATATGAGTATTTGATATTAGTTGTGAGGAAAACCGTATCGACCTCATCGTGTGACAACTCCTTATTGGTCTGTGCAATCTGGAGTTCATATTCGAAATCGGTTATCGCTCTTAGTCCACGGATGACGATATGTATGTTTTCTTTCTTGCAATAATCGATTAAAAGTCCACTGAAAGATTCAACTACAACGTTGTCAATTCCAGTTACAGACTCTTTAATCATTTTAACACGTTCATCCAGTGTGAACAATGGAGTCTTCGCTGAATTACACATTACGGCAACAATTACTTTGTCAAACATTGAAGCCGCACGTTTTATTATGTCCAAGTGACCGTAGGTTATTGGATCGAAACTGCCCGGATAAACCGCTGTTTTCATAGCGCTTCCTTTCTGTACAAAAAGACATGCTTATTTGTTTTATATTCTTTTTCGCGTCTAACTTCAAAACCATAATCTTCAGCGAATGAAAAGTCCATATCTGATGAACTTTCAACGATTATCATCGTATGCTCGGTAACATAGTTCATCGTTCCGAGCTGAGCAAGCGTTCTCTCATAGAGATCCTCGTGATAAGGAGGATCGAGGAAGATAATATCAACCTCTTTTTCATGAATATTCCTAAGTCCGATGACAACATCCTGCTTAAGGACCGTGGCATCTTCTTCAAAATGCGTCGTCTTAATGTTCTGCATTATGCACTTATATGCCGCCGCAGAGTTTTCGATAAAATATGCCTTTGAAGCTCCTCTTGAAAGTGCTTCAATGCCGATTCCGCCGCTTCCGGCAAAAAGATCTAAGAATACGGCACCCGGTACCTCGTTCTGGATCATATTAAAAAGTGTCTCTTTTATTCTGTCCTGAGTCGGCCTTGTGTCATTACCTTCGGGGGTAACGAGTCTAAGCCTTCTTGCAGTTCCCGCAATTACTCTCATATTCTTACCTTTGTTCCCTTAGTATCTCTGCTTGTTATCTTAAGATGGGCAAGCTCCAGCTTTTTATTGTTGTGCTCAACAGTTTTTTCTTCAAGATCGTTCAGATAATAAACGTCTCTGACAAAATCATTTTTTCCAAGTCTCATTCCGCGAACACCGACTGCAGTCTTCTTTTTCTCCGGAATGGTGTCGACAGGAAATCTGAGGAAATAACCATCCTCTGTTCTAAGTATAACAGTCTTTTGTTCTTTAAGCACTTCAACATTTACAACTTCATCGCCGTCCGTGAGTTTTGTTGCGGCAACGGTTCTCTTTGAAACATCAAATTCACCGCCGTCTACCGTTTTCATCATGGATGACTTTGTTGTAAAGATAAGTCTGTAAAGATTAAGTTCCGACTGACTTGCAACAAGAATGACCGTTTCATCGGAAGCATTGTAATTACTTACGTTGTCGATCGGAACGCCCTTATCTCGCATCTTTCCCTGAGGAAGATCCATTGCCTTGATGGTATGCAGATTACCCGCACTTGTGAAAAGACATATCTTACCCGTATTCTTCATCACAAATGAATACTTAAACTCGGCTTGGATAGTCTCCTTGTTTCTTTCATAAGTTGTCGCATCGATCGTCTTAGCATATCCGAATCTATCCATGATGAATGCAACATCGATTTCCTCAACGGGCTTTTCTTCGTATACGGCATTCTCCCTGTTGTCGATAACGGTTTTTCTTTTTGCCTGATATTCTTTCTTGATCTTGCCAAGTTCGTCCTGGATAACCATTGACATCGACTCGTGGCTCTCAAGAATATCCTCATATCTGTATATATTTGCGACTGTCTGCTCGTGGTCCTTTATAAGAGCCTCGAGCTCAAGTCCTATGAGCTTGTATAAACGCATCTCAAGAATGGCATCGGCCTGAACCTCTGTGAAAAGAAGTTGTGCAGCCATTGCTTTTGATTCTCTTGATTTAAAATTAATACCGTCGGTAACACCGTTTACAAGGCAGTTCTTAGCCATTGCCCTGTCTTTTGAACCGCGCAGAACTTCGATAACAAGGTCTATAACGTTGCACGCCTTGATAAGGCCTTCCTGGATTTCTTTCTTCTCCTGTTCTTTCTTAAGGAGCGTTGTATACTTTCTTGTTGCTATCTCAAACTGGAAATCGGCGCACGCCCTCATAATATCCTTAAGAGACATTGTCTCGGGACGGCCGTTGTCGATAGCGAGCATGTTTACACCAAATGTATCTTCAAGCTTTGTCTTCTTGTAAAGAAGATTGGTAAAGTTATCAACGTCAGTATCTTTCTTAAGTTCGATAACGATCCTTATTCCTTCTTTTGAAGACTGGTTTGAGATATCGATGATATCATTTGTGATCTTCTTCTCGGCAAGTTCCGCAACATCAGCCATAAACTTACCGATGCCCATACCAATCATGGTGTAAGGAATCTCAGTTATCACAAGATTGATATGACCGTTCTTTCCTTTCTCGGTCTCAACCTTACCTCTTATCCTGATCTTGCCGGTGCCCGTCTCATAAATATTAAGAAGCTCGTCTTTATTGATAACGACACCGCCCGTAGGAAAATCAGGTCCCTTTATATACTTCATGAGGTCCTTTGTCGTAAGGGAATCATTTTGTATATATGCGATCTCGGCGTCGATCACTTCCGCAAGATTGTGCGGAGGCGTGCTTGTTGCCATACCTACCGCGATACCTTCCGACCCGTTTATGAGAAAGTTCGGAATCTTAACGGGAAGAACCGAAGGCTCTCTTTCCGTTTCATCAAAGTTCGGAACAAAATCAACTACATTTTTATCGAGATCTTCAAGGAAATTTTCCTGTGTAAGCTTAGAGAGTCTCGCCTCTGTGTAACGCATTGCCGCAGCGCCGTCGCCCTCTATATTTCCAAAGTTTCCGTGACCGTCAACAAGAGGAACGATCTTTTTAAAATCCTGTGTCATCACAACGAGACAGTCATAGATTGAACTGTCTCCGTGAGGATGATATTTACCCATGGTATCGCCGACAATTCTCGCACTCTTTCTGTACGGTCTGTCATATCTGATACCAAGTTCATACATATCATATAAAGTTCTTCTCTGAACAGGCTTAAGTCCGTCTCTTATATCAGGAAGCGCACGAGCAACAATTACGCTCATGGCATAGTCTATGAACGACTTTTGCATTATATCCGAATACTCGGTCCTTATAATTCTGTCTTCCATATTTTCCCCTTTAAATATCAAGCTCAGCATCTGTTGCATGCTGATGTATAAATTCACGTCTGGGAGGTACGTCAACTCCCATCAAAAGCTCAGTCATCTGAGATGCCATCTTCGCATCCTCAATCTCGACCGCTTTCAAAAGTCTTCTCTCGGGATCGAGTGTGGTTTCCCAGAGCTGCTCGGGATCCATCTCACCAAGACCCTTATATCTTTGAAGTGTAAAGTTTCCTTTGTGAGTATTTCTGTATTTTACAAGCGCGTTGTCGTCGTACAGATACTCTTCTTTGCCCCTTGAAGGCATAGCCTTATAAAGCGGAGGCATAGCAATATAGACATGCCCCTGGTATATAAGCTCAGGCATAAATCTGTAGAAAAGAGTGAGCAAAAGAGTTGCAATATGCTCACCGTCAACATCGGCATCCGCCATGATGATGATCTTGTCATACCTTAGCTTGTTTATATCAAAGTCATTGCCGTATCCTTCGGAAAATCCGCATCCGAAAGCATTTATCATCGTCTTTATCTCGGCATTTGCAAGAACCTTGTCGATACTTGCCTTCTCAACGTTTAGAATCTTACCTCTGATGGGAAGAATGGCCTGATAATTTCTGTCTCGTGCCATCTTCGCACTGCCGCCCGCGGAATCTCCCTCTACGATGAAGATCTCGCACTTGGACGCATCCTTACTTATGCAGTTTGCAAGTTTTCCGTTGGAATCAAAGGAATACTTCTGCTTGGTAAGCATGTTGGTCTTGGCTTTTTCTTCAGTCTTCCTGATTTTTGCCGCTTTTTCCGCACAACCTATGATAGCTTTAAGTGTCTCAAGATTTCGGTCAAAAAATCTTGTCATCTCATCGCCCGTGATCTTGGAAACAACTTTTGCGGCATCCTGATTATCGAGCTTAGTCTTTGTCTGACCTTCAAATCTGGGATCGGGATGTTTGATTGAAACAACGGCGGTCATACCGTTTCTTACATCTGTTCCCGTGAAGTTTACGTCTTTTTCTTTTAATATATTAAGCTCACGTGCGTACTGATTGATTATGTTGGTAAAAATAGTCTTAAATCCCGTAAGATGCGTACCACCTTCGGCATTATAGATATTATTACAAAATCCCAGCACTTCCTCATGGAATTCGTTTACATACTGGAAAGCAACTTCAACTTCAACGCCTTCGCTCTCGCCTCTGAAAGAAATGACGTCATGAACAGCCTCTTTTGACTTATTCATATCGCGAATAAAGCCTGTTATACCGTCCGGCTCATGGAACTGCATATATTCCTCGACACCGGGTCTTTTATCCTCAAATATTATTGTAAGTGAAGGATTAAGATAAGACGTTTCGTGAAGTCTTGATTTAATGTCATCTTCCTTGAATCTTGTCTTTTCAAAGATAGTATCATCGGGAAGGAAATTGATCGTTGTTCCTGTTTCTTTGGTAGTTCCGATAGGCTCTAAGAGACCGTTCTTAAGCTCTGTTGTCGGAATACCTCTCTCGTAAGTATCCTGATAGATATATCCGTCCTTATAGACTTTGACGCTCATTCTTGTAGAGAGCGCATTAACAACCGATGAACCTACACCGTGAAGTCCACCGCTTGTTTTATAAGAATTATTATCGAATTTACCACCGGCGTGGAGTGTTGTGAGAACGATTCGTTCAGCAGTAACTCCCTTTGCGTGCATACCGACGGGAATACCTCTGCCGTTATCGGAAACTGTCGCGGAGCCGTCCGCTTCCAAAGTGACCTTTATCAGAGTACAGAATCCGGCAAGGTGCTCATCCACCGCATTGTCCACGATCTCATACACAAGATGATTAAGGCCTCTCGTGGTTACGCTTCCGATGTACATTCCGGGACGTTTCCTTACTGCCTCAAGACCTTCCAGGACAGTAATACTCGAAGCATCATATGCATCGTGTGAAGCCATATAATTTAAACCCCTTTTCAAAACTTTTTTCTTTTCATAAATATTATTCGGCATGATGAAGCGATTAAAGCATCGCCATCAATATTGTTTGATCCAATTCTTTTAATCCGATCAAAAATGCAGCTTCTTTGTTACCGTTACAGCAAGTGCACCGGGACCGATGTGGCATGCAACGGAAAGTGACAGCGGATCCATGTGAATATCCATGCCCGGGAACTCTTTTTCAAGCTCTTTTTTCCATTCGTTTGCGGCATCAATATCCTTGGTATAAGCAACAGCTATCCAGTAATCTTTTGCTTCCTCTCCGCCGAAGCGAGTTTCTATATCATTCTTTATAGCATTTATCATTATGCTCTTGCCCTGATTGCTGGTTCTTGCTTTGGCAAAAGCATCAAGTTTCTCGCCCTGGATCTGAAGAACAGGCTTTAATCTTAACAGCGTTCCGAGCGCAGCGGCAGCAGGTGTGATCCTTCCGCCTTTTTTGAGATAATATAATGTATCAAGCATGATATATATACTTGATTCAAATTTTGTTTCCATTAACTTCTGCACGATTTCTTCCGCAGAGTAGCCTTTTTCTGCCATATCTCTTGCGTCGATCGCAGATTGTCTCTGAGTTACGGAGATTCTCTGGTTATCAACCACAAAAACCTTGCCCTCATACTCTTCCTGAGCGAACATATAAGCGCTCTGGCAAGAGCCTGAAAGTCCGGAACTCATGGGGATGTAGATAATACTGTCATGGTCTTTCAAAAGCTCATCCCAGATCTTCATAAGAGAATCCGGAGTCGGCTGACTTGTAGAAACATTCGCATTATCACCGAGCTTTTGATAGAACTGCTCCTGTGTAAGATTTATATCTTCAAAAAACTCTTCTTCATCGATCATAAAAGGCATAGGAACTACGGAGATTCCGAGTTCTTTGGACTGTGCCTGTGTTATTCCACTGTTACTGTCTGTTAAAATCGCTATTTTGGCCATAAAATATTTTCGGCTATAGCCGCCCTCCTATTTTTAACCTTCTTAAATAAAGAAAATACCGATTTAATCAGCATTTCCCTAAAATAATATTACGTTCATAAAGTAGTAAAGTCAACAAAATTTGCCGATTTAGTATTTAACGTACTTCTAAGTACATTATATTGTGTATCGCTTAATTCCGGATTTTCTGAAAGAATCCTGTCGGCATCCACCGAAGCCTCTTTTAGTAGGTCGCTGTCGTGATAAATATCACCGATACGGAAATTAAGTTCTCCGCTCTGTCTGAGACCGAACAACTCACCCGGACCTCTTTGCTTTAAATCTTCCTCCGCAATTTTGAATCCGTCATTTGACCTATTCATTATATCTAGGCGCTTCTTTGCATCATCAGACTTTGATGTATTCAAAAAGATGCAGTAAGACTGCGCATTTCCTCTTCCGACACGCCCTCTTAACTGATGGAGCTGCGAAAGACCGAATCTCTCGGCATTTTCTATCATCATGACCGTAGCATTTGGCACGTTTATTCCAACTTCGATAACGGTAGTCGAAACAAGAACATCAATATCTTTTCTTGCAAACGCCTCCATTATCTCATCCTTCATAGAAGGCTTCATCTTGCCGTGAAGCATCGCAACAGAGATGTCGGAAGGAAATACAGATTTTAATTTGTCTGTATAATCTGTTACATTTTCAACGCCGTCAAGTTCGCCCTCTTCGACCATCGGGCAGATAATATACGCCTGATGTCCCTCTTTTACCTGATCGCATATGAATTTATAAGCGGTATTTCTGTAATCGGTTCCTACAACGCAGTTTTTTATCGGAATACGTCCTCCGGGAAGCTCATCAATTATCGAAATATGAAGATCGCCGTACAGGATAATTGCAAGTGTTCTCGGAATCGGTGTTGCACTCATCGCAAGAACATGAACATTTTCACCTTTTCCGGCAAGAGCTTCTCTTTGGCGAACGCCGAATCTATGCTGTTCATCCGTTACGACAAGCGCCAGGTTCTTGTACTCGACTTTTTCTTGAATAAGGGCATTTGTTCCGATGATGCAGTTGACTTCGCCCTCTTTTATCATTCTCTGGGCTTCTCTCTTATCTTTTGCAGAAAGAGCTCCCGTCAAAAGAACCGGTTTAAGGCTCGTAAGTCCGTATTTGTCTATCATCTCCTTAAAGCCTTCAAAGTGCTGCGCGGCAAGAACTTCCGTAGGAGCCATAATTGCTCCCTGATAGCCGTTTGCGGCAGCAGTTAAAAGAGCCAGAAAAGCAACCACGGTTTTTCCGGAACCCACATCTCCCTGGATAAGTCTGTTCATGACATATCCGCCGGAGATATCGCTTAAGATATCATTGTATGAATTTAACTGCGCATTTGTAAGTTTATACGGAAGTTTTTCAAGAAAGCGCTTAGCTTCCGCAACTTCCATCATTGGAAAAGTATTTTTGTTTTCTTCCTGAAGTTTTTTCAAAAGACGAAGCTTTAATATAAAAAGGAAAAACTCATTATACGCAAGCCTTCTCCTTGCCTGCTCGAGAATCGCGGAATTCTTCGGAAAATGTATGTTATATATCGCATCAAAATAGCTCATAAGCCCAAGTCTTTTTATAATATCTTCGGGCACGAATTCATCAAACCTTCCTGCGTTTTTAAAGGCATTTTGAACCGCCTTTGTGACTGTATTATTACTAAGACTCTTTACAAGCGGGTATCTTGGCATCAGTTTGCCACATAAAGTGTCATATTCACTCGGTTTGTACATTTTGGGCTGATCAAAGGTGAAAAAATTTCCTTTTTTCCTGACAACGCCTCTAAAAACATGGGTTGTACCGGATTTTAAAGAGCTTGCAAGATAAGGCGCATTAAAGTATGTCATCTTAACTTTTCCGGTGTAATCTACGGCTTCAAAAGATATTATGGAAAGATTCCTGACTCTTCTTTTCATAATACTTCCGACAATCGTAAGTGTAGCAGCGCAGACTTCACCTTCAACAAGTTCAGACGCATGAACGGGAGCTTTGAATTCATCATATGTTCTCGGAAAGTAATATATAAGATCTCTACAGGTATATACACCGCATTTATTAAAGAGCTTACCCGTCTTTTCACCGATACCTTTTAAATTGATAACTGATTCCGAAAGTTCTCTTTCGCCCATATATTCCTCATTTTTTATAATTAAATTGCCATGAAATTGAAAAGCCGGGCTAAACTGCCCGGCCGGTATATACAATAATTACTCTGCTGAAATAACGTAGTAATAAATTGGCTGTCCGCCATTTTGAAGCTCAACGTCACATTGAGGATATTTATCTGAAATCCTCTTTTTGAGGTCCTCTGCATCGCTCTCTTTAACATCATCACCATAGTATATGCTGATAAGTTCAAGATCATCATTCATCATCTTGTTGAGCATATCAAATGTTACATCAGACATATCAACGCCTACGGAAAGAATACCTGAGTCGCCGATTCCCATGAAATCACCCTGTCTGATCTGAACATCATCAATAACTGTGTCTCTGACAGCATAAGTAACTTCACCTGTCTTAACTGTTGTTATTGCTTCAGTCATTGCCGCAACATTGTCCTCGACAGGGATATCGGGAACATAGTTGATGATCGCGGTAACACCCTGAGGAACAGTCTTGGAAGGAACAACGATTATCTTCTTGTCGCTGTCATCATCTTCAGACATAATGGCTGCCTGATTTGCAGCAAGTATAATATTCTTGTTGTTTGGAAGGACGATAACAGTATCTGCATTAACCTTCTCAACCGCATCAAGAATATCTGCGGTACTGGGGTTCATTGTCTGTCCGCCTTCAATTACGTAGTCAACACCAAGACCTCTGAATATCTCTGCAAGACCTGCGCCCGCACAAACGGTAACAAATCCCACATCCTTACGGGGCATCTTGGGCTCTTCTGCTACGGGAGCAGGCTCCTGAGCTTTTGTCTCTTCTTTTACTTCAGGCTCAGCATTTGACTGTGCCGAAGCATCGGCTTTGGGAGCATTATCACTCTTAGCTTCGGAAACAGCTGAAGAATCAACCTTTCCTGCAAGAGGAATATTCTTGTCATCAGGCTCATATGTAGGAGTGAGCTCTGCGGCTCCGTTAATCTCTGTCTCTATCTCTGCCCATGAACCGTCTTTGTTTTCATGGAAGAGCTTTTCTCTGTGTTCCATTCTCATGTTGTCGATCTTCATGTTGGAAAGCTGACCGTACATGAGCGCTCTCTGTATCGCAAGTCCCGGATCGTTTGAATGAACGTGAACCTTACAGATCTCATCATCCGCAACAAGAACGATACTGTCACCTATAGACTCAAGGAATCCCTTGAAATCGATCTCCTGTTTAATATTGAGAGGCTTGTTCAAAAGAACTATAAACTCGGTACAATATCCGAATTTAATATCAACCTCTTCCTGTGCAGACTCTTTTGCTCTTGCTCCGGGAGTAACCTGTTCCTCACTGATGGAAAGATCGATCTCTTTTCCGAGGAATCCGTCAAATGCTCCCTTAAGTACCTGAACAAGACCCTGTCCGCCTGAATCCACAACACCTGCCTGCTTAAGAACAGGAAGCATATCGGGAGTCTTTGCAAGAACTTCGTCCGCATATTTGATAACTTCATCGCAGAAATAAGCGATATCCGTTGTGCCTTCTACTGCAAGTTCGTGTGCCTTCTCTCCTGCACCCTTGGCAACTGTAAGGATTGTTCCTTCCTTAGGCTTCATAACTGCCTTATAAGCAGTCTCTACAGCCTTGTCAAATGCCTCTGCAAGTATTGCCACATCAACTTCATCATGCTGTTTAACAACTTTGGTAAATCCTCTTAAAAGCTGAGAAAGAATAACTCCGGAATTACCTCTTGCTCCTCTGAGTGAGCCTGAAGAAATGGCTTTACAAATTGCTTCCATGGAAGCATTGTCACCTAAATTTGAAACCTCTTTGGCAGCCGACATGATAGTCATTGTCATGTTAGTGCCGGTATCACCGTCCGGAACGGGGAACACATTGAGTTCATTTATCCATTCTTTTTTCGCTTCCAGATTCTTGGCGCCGCTTAAAAACATCTTAGCCAGCATTTTAGCGTCAATTATATTATTACTCAAAACAAAATTCCTCCTAGAACTTGATAGCTTGGCTTAATCAATTACGCGAACACCTTCAATATAGATGTTGATCTTCTCGATTTCAAGCCCGGTAAATTCTTCAACCTTGTATTTAACATTGTCGATCAAATTATCCGAAACAGCTGAAATGCTAACTCCATAAGCAACAATTACGTGGAAGTCAAGTATCAGTTTGTTATTTGCATCAAGAGAAACATTGATTCCTCTTGTCATTGAATCAATCTTAAGAAGACTCACAAGTCCGTCCTTAACATTAACGTTTGCCATCCCCACTATACCGAAGCACTCCATTGCTACAGCTCCTGCGTACTGAGCGATAACTTCGTTGTCAATAGATATACTACCCATGTGAGTATTCATAGAAGAAGCCTTCATATATATCCTCCTTAATACTCGGAACTCCTATGAAGCTCCGTTTTAGCATACACATGTATTATAATAGCAATTTATCGAAAAATAAACCATATAATTTTTAGCAACATATTTTTTCGTATATTTTGCTTGCAATTCTGTTTTTCTTCTGCTAATATATCAATGTTGCGGATGTATGCAATAATATGCTATTGAACGAACATGGCTTATAAGGAGGTGTCAAAATGGCTAAATGTGATATTTGTGGCAAAGGCGTTCATTTCGGTAACAATGTAAGCCATTCTCATAGAAGATCTAACAGAGTTTGGAATTCAAATGTTCACCGCGTTGCTGTTAAAGTTAACGGCGGCACAAAGAGAATCCACGTTTGCGCTAGCTGCCTTAGATCAAATAAGGTTGAAAGAGCTTAATCGAATTTGAAACAAAAAGTAAGAAGCGAGGTTTTTACCCCGCTTCTTTTTTTGCACTTCAAATGAAAAAGGCAGGAAATTTTCCCGCCTGTTATAAATCAAATATTTCGTCAAACAATATTATATGCTGAATCCAAAAAGAGCCAGCTTTGATATGATAAGCTCCCTTACGATTATTCCCATCTGCTCTTTTTCTTCAGTAGGTATCTTTACAAGATTCTCAATTGTATAAACCTTCTCCGTAAATCCTTTTTCATGTTTATTTTTATTCTTGTATTGAGAAACTCTTATTCTGCTTCGAAGCTGCTTGTAGACTCTGTAGTCGTAAGTCTCCTTTGTCATATGGTAAAAGTGACTTTCAAGAGTAACATCCATATCAACATCTTCTTTTATATATTTCATGATGATAGTCTTGAATTTAAACGGAACCATCTCGTTCTTAAGAAGCTCGTCGTAGCTGTATCTTGCACCGAAATAGTTCCTCTCAAGATCTTGCATGCAGTATTTAAAATCATCATCGTTTACAATGTTATTCATGACTCTTTTTTCTCTCCGCTGTCAAGATCTTCTATATTGTCGCCGCTGAACTTGATCGCGGTTCTGATCTTATCTTCGTCCCAGCCGGTCTCTTCCATAAGCTCCTGCACGGTAACTTTTCTTCTGAGGTCGTCGGCAAGCTCCTTGGCCTTATCCGCCACTTCCTGAACAAGCTTAACAACCTTCTGGCCGCCTGCAGCCTCTTCAAGGTCCTGTTCGATTATATTTTCCATTGCATCAAGCATAAGCTTGTACAAAAAGCTCTCAATTTCCTGTGGCTCACCTACGGCATCAAGCATATTTACGCCTCTTGTAAGCGCATAGTTTCCTTCACCGATAAGATCCTCGATATATACGCCCTGATCGGCATACATCTTTGCTACGTCAACGACGAGAGGAAGATACATATCTATAAGCTTTAATTTTGCATCGCTCTCACCCGCAAGTGCCGCAATTTTGATCGCTTCTTTTTCTCCGTCGGTAAAAGTCGTAAGTTGCTCCAAGCTGCTTATATATTCATCGAGATAGTTCTTTTCTTCTTCGGTAAACTCATCCTCAGTCTCGGGAGCCGGCTCATCTACACCGATCTTGTGGTTTCTCAAATATTCAAATACCATCTCAAACTGTTCGGAAGAAAGGTCGAGATCTGAAAAAGCCTCAATTACTTCTTCTTTGGAAATGATATTTCTGTTCTCTCTCGCTGTTCTTGTAACGATTTTAAGTGTCTCTGCAAATTCTTTTTCCTTGTTGTCTAAATTTCCCATTTAAGCCTCACTTTACATGTACATGATTAAACAAATGATCCTGACAATACTCGTAGTTTCCGTTACATTTTGAACAGAATCTGAATTCAAGATTAGGATCGTCCTGCTCCGTTCTTCCGCAGACCGCGCATTTATGCCTTGTAATTCCCTTTGGCTGCATCTTGACGCTTGATTTGAATTCTCTTTTTCTCTTGATCTCTCCGGGTCTTATATGATTAAGCTTACCTGTACTCATATAGAAGAGCAAAAGATTGATAAACTGCGAAGCTATCGCAAAAAACGTCGCAAAATCTTTATTTATAAGCGCTCCGATGCACTGATATGCAAGAATGATCCCATATGCGATAGCAATCCATCTCACCTTTATAGGAATGAGGAACATCAGAAGAACCTGAATATCCGGGTATATAACCGAAAAAGCAAGAAATACCATCATCTGGATATAATACGTGCTGAATGCCCCCGAAGATCTGAACATAAGCATCCCAAGCGCATCACCTGTAATACCGAAAAATACTTGGTACACAAGCATTGTCACAAAAGATGCAATGATCATAAGTATCATTCCGCCAAAAATAAACACATTGTATCTGAATGTCCCAAGTGTCCTCTCCATGCCGTTTCCGACAAAATAGTAGAACATCAATGTTATGATAATAAGAAGGCTAAAGCTTCCCGGCGGTATGAGCACCCAAGACACAAGCCTCCACACCTGTCCTTTAAGTATAAGATAAGGATCAAGATTAAGAAGATTTGTTATATTAACGCTCTGAGGTGCAAGCTGTAAGACATAACCCACGGCATACAGCATAACAATGTACTTTGTAAGATTCACAATCGCATATTTGCCGATTTTTCTCTCAAGATCATTCAAAAATTTGTTCATTTGATAAGCCTCTGTTTTTTATTTGATATTTTTTGATTTTAACATTGTGAGAATTTATTGTAAACCTGTGTGTTTGTTACTGCTATTCTGCCTGAAGCTTATTTGCTTTTTTTAGCCTGTCTTCGAAAATACAATCTTTAAAAAAATAAAAAAGTTCATCCGTTGTCAGCATTTTGGTTATCTCATTAATAAGTATATTTGCAGGAAGCTGTGTAAGGATGCATATTGTAAGTGTCATAAACCAGAACAAGACCGCATACAGCGATATCCCAAGAAGCGGCACATTGGCGGCAAGCACGGCGCCCTTATCGGAAAGCCCCGGAAGCGTGAATATCGACATCATAATATATTCATACCGTTCATTCACAAGCTGAGATATTCCGGGCAAAAGCATTGCCGCAAATATTATGCCCAAAATCTGCTCATGATAAAGACTTAAGATATTCAGCCTCTTCTTATAAAATCCTCCAAGAAAATAAATATTGAGATCGTCCTTGGTACATCCCTTTGCTTTGGCCAAAAGAGCTATTGCTTTATATAGCTTTTCTTTATTGGATTCCTTTTCTTCAAAATATTTTCTCAAGCCGAGTTTATGCTTGCTTTCAAACGCTTTTATTATGTAGTAGACCGCGATCATGGATAATGATGACCAGAAGATTCCGGCAACATTTTGAAAATACACGGATAAGGCAAGCGCCAGCACAAATATCATGCAGGCAACAAGATAAATAAAATACATTATTATCTTTTTCTTCTTATCTGATTCGTATTTCTCCGCAGCCTGCGTCTTTATCTCCTCAGAGACTATAACGGTTCCGAGCGAAGCTTTATAATTTTTGTTATTTGCATCTATTGAAATATCATAGAACAGCATGGTGACATCATTCCACCACTCACGCGCACGATCTTTTTCTTTTTCAAGATTTTTCTCTGCTTCTTTCCTTTGTCTTTTTTGCTCTTTCTTTAATATCTTGTCAATTTCTGTTTCCATATCAAAATCTCCGAATATATAGGAAAATGCTGAATCAATCAGCGGTCCCCTAAGTATAGCATAAACAGTTTGAGCTTAAACAGAGCATTACAGCGTATATCGGATTCAGTAAATTGATTTTTAATCTCTCGTGCATTATAATCAATATAATTATGCATATTAATAAGAAGAGGTTAAAAATGATTTCTAACGACTATACTTTAGGAATTGACATCGGATCTACCACAGTCAAGATAGCTCTATTGGATAAAGAAAGAAATATAATCTTTTCCGACTATAAAAGGCACTTCGCAAACATTCAGGAAACACTGGCAGAACTGCTTGAAGAAGCAGGTAAGAAGTCGGGTAACATCGTCCTTCATCCGGTTATCACGGGATCGGGCGGACTTACACTTGCCAAACATCTTGATGTACCTTTTGTTCAGGAAGTTATTGCTGTATCGACTTCACTTAAGACTCTCGCACCAAAGACTGACGTTGCGATCGAGCTCGGCGGAGAAGATGCAAAGATTATTTATTTCGAAGACGGAAATGTAGAACAGCGTATGAATGGAATCTGTGCCGGTGGTACAGGTTCTTTTATCGACCAGATGGCGTCGCTTTTACAGACAGATGCCTCAGGGCTTAATAAGTATGCCCAAAATTACAATTCACTTTATACTATTGCAGCAAGATGCGGTGTTTTTGCCAAGTCAGATATTCAGCCGCTCATCAATGAAGGCGCAACCAAGGAAGACCTTGCCGCTTCTATTTTCCAGGCTGTAGTTAATCAGACCATTTCAGGTCTTGCCTGCGGAAAGCCTATTCGCGGACATGTTGCTTTTCTCGGAGGACCGCTTCACTTCCTCGACCAGCTTAAGGCAGCATTTATAAGAACGCTTAATCTTGATGAAGAGCATACGATCGAGACAGAGAACTCTCATCTTTTCGCTGCTATCGGTTCTGCTCTTAACGCAGATGAGAAGATTTCTTATGAAATGGATGAGATGATAAAAAAGCTCTCTCATAAGATTGTTATGGATGCTGAAGTATCACGTCTCGATCCTCTCTTTGAAAATGAAGACGATTATAAAAAGTTCAGAGCACGTCAGGATTGTCACAAGGTAAAGACAAGAAAGCTCGATGACTATAAAGGTAACGCTTTCCTTGGAATCGATGCGGGTTCCACTACAACAAAGTGTGCTCTTATAAGTGAAGACGGCGATCTGCTCTATTCTTTTTACTCAAGTAATAACGGAAGCCCGCTTAAAACAGCGATCTCTTCCATTCAGGAAATATATAAGCTTATGCCGGAAGGCGTTAAGATTTCAAGAGCTTGCTCGACAGGTTACGGCGAAGCTCTGCTTAAGTCTGCGCTTTTACTTGATGACGGCGAAGTTGAGACAATAGCTCACTACAACGCTGCTGCTTTCTTCGATCCCGAAGTTGACTGTATCCTTGATATCGGCGGTCAGGATATGAAGTGTATACATATCAAGAACCACTCCGTTGATTCGGTGCAGTTGAACGAAGCTTGTTCATCGGGCTGCGGCTCTTTCATCGAAACTTTTGCAAAATCTCTGTCATACAGCGTTCAGGACTTTGCTAAAGTTGCTTTGTTTGCGAAGTCTCCCGTTGATCTCGGAACAAGATGTACCGTATTTATGAATTCGAGAGTTAAGCAGGCTCAGAAAGAAGGTGCCGATGTTGCCGATATTTCTTCAGGTCTTGCATACTCCGTTATCAAGAATGCTTTATTTAAGGTTATAAAAGTATCAGATGCAAAGGACCTCGGTTCACACATCGTGGTTCAGGGCGGAACTTTCTATAATGATGCCGTTCTTCGTGCGTTTGAGATTATTTCGGGTGCTGAAGCAATCCGCCCCGACATTGCGGGAATCATGGGCGCTTTCGGTGCCGCTCTCATTGCAAGAGACAGATTTTTTGAAACAGATGATTACAAGACTACCATGCTGTCGATCGACCAGATCAATAAGCTCGAGTATTCGACAAGCATGACGACATGTCAGGGATGTACCAACCACTGTAGACTTACGATCAACAAGTTTACGGGCGGCCGCCAGCACATATCAGGAAACAGATGTGAGCGCGGAATCGGCAAGGTAAAAAATGCCGAAAATATCCCAAATCTTTTTGACTATAAATATAAGAGAATATTCAAATATGAACCTCTTTCCGCCGAAAAGGCAAAAAGAGGAACCGTTGGAATACCCAGAGTTCTTAATTTCTATGAGAACTATCCTTTCTGGTTCACTTTCTTTACGGAACTTGGTTATAAAGTTGTACTTTCACCGAGGTCCACACACAAGATTTACGAACTTGGAATCGAGTCAATCCCGAGTGAGTCCGAATGTTATCCCGCAAAGATATCGCACGGACACATCGAGTGGCTTATTAAGCAGAAGGTTGATTTCATCTTCTACCCTGGTCTTTTCTATGAGAGAAAAGAGGTTGAGGGCGCAACCAACCACTACAACTGCCCTATTGTCACTTCATATTCCGAGAATATCAAGAACAATGTTGAGGCGATAACAAACGGCGACGTCAGGATAAGAAATCCCTTCATGGCATTTACAGATCTTGAGACCGCTACTCATGCACTTGTAAAAGAGTTTTCGGAGATTCCGGCCGGCGAGATTATTAAAGCCGCAAAACTTGGCTGGGATGAAATGGAAAATACAAGAAACGATATCCGCAAAAAGGGCGAAGAAACTCTTAAGTGGATGGAAGAAAACAATAAGCACGGAATCGTTCTTGCAGGCAGACCTTATCACGTAGATCCCGAAATCAACCACGGAATTCCTGATATGATCTGCTCATACGGTGTCGCAGTTCTTACAGAGGACAGTGTTTCGCACCTCGGAAAGCCTGAGAGACCTCTTATTGTTTCGGATCAGTGGATGTATCATTCAAGACTTTATGCTGCCGCAAGCTTTGTAAAGACAAGGGATGATCTTGATCTTATCCAGTTAAACTCCTTCGGATGCGGACTTGATGCAGTTACAACAGATCAGGTCAACGATATCCTTGCAGGCTCGGATAAGATATATACATGCCTTAAGATTGACGAAGTTAATAACCTCGGAAGCGCAAGAATCAGAGTAAGATCTCTGCTTGCTGCCATCAGAGTCCGCAAGCAGCATATTAAAGAAAGGACCATCAGATCAAGCGCACATAACAGAGTGATATTCGATGAGAATATGAGAAAGAATTATACGATACTCTGTCCTCAGATGTCTCCTATTCACTTTGACATTCTTGAACCCGCCTTTGCATCCTGCGGCTACAACTTTGTCGTAATGCAAAATGACAACAGACACGCGGTCGAAGTCGGACTTAAATATGTTAACAATGACGCCTGCTACCCTTCACTTTGGGTTGTCGGACAGATTATGGATGAACTCTTATCGGGTAAATACGATCTTGATAAGGTTGCCGTAATGATGTCTCAGACAGGCGGCGGATGCAGAGCAACAAACTATGTAAGCTTTATAAGACGTGCTCTTAAAAAAGCCGGAATGGAGCAGATTCCCGTTGTTTCACTCAACTTAAGTAAGCTTGAAGCAAATCCGGGATTCCATATTGATGCCAAGATGTTTGTAAAGGCTGCTTATGCGGTTATCTTCGGTGACATATTTATGAGATGTGTTTACAGAATGAGACCTTACGAGAGGATTCCGGGTTCTGTAAATGCCTGTCACGAGAAATGGCTTGAAAGATGCAAAGAGTTTGTTACATCAGATCATCCGAGTATCTTTAAGTTTGAAAAAATGTGCAGACAGATTGTTGAAGACTTTGACAGGATTGAGGTCACAAACGAAGTAAAACCTCGTGTCGGAATCGTCGGCGAGATCCTTGTTAAATTTGCTCCCGCAGCAAACAATCACCTTGTTAAGCTCCTTGAAGATGAAGGCGCTGAGGCTGTTGTTCCGGATCTTATGGATTTCATGCTCTACTGCTTCTACAATCAGATCTACAAAGCAGAGAATATCGGAACTTCCAAGAAAACAGCTCTTTTGTGCAAGCTTGGTATATGGGCAATAGAGAAGCTCAGAAGCGGTGCTTCTAAGGCTCTTAAAAAGAGTGTTCACTTCGATCCGCCTACCGATATATATGAGACCGTTGAATATGCAAGACCTATCGTAGATATCGGAAATCAGACAGGTGAAGGATGGTTCCTTACAGGTGAGATGGTCGAACTTATAAAGAATGGCACAAGTAATATTGTTTGTACTCAGCCTTTTGGATGTCTTCCCAACCATGTGGTCGGAAAGGGGGTTATCAAGCAGATGCGTCACCTCTATCCCGGCTGCAACATTGTAGCAATAGACTACGATCCCGGTGCTTCGGAAGTAAATCAGCTCAATCGTATCAAGCTGATGCTCTCCACTGCCCAGAAAAAAGTCGAAGAAAAAGTCAGAAAGACAAGTTAAGAGAATATAAGAAAATCAGGGACAAAAGCAGGTTATGCTGTGAAGAATTGCTTTTTACATAAACATTTCGGGGACGCTTTCGCTTCTTGTGCTTCGTAGCGGTACTAACGCCACCAAAAACGTGGCGCAAGTACCGACGAGCACAAAGACCCTCTCAGCTGTTTATGTAGAAAAGCAATTCCGCAGTAGATTACGAGCTTTTGTCCCTGATTTTATATACTCATCTTCTTTCATTTACATTTTTACTGACGAAAATTCTTAAGATTAGCATTAAAAGAGCCTGACCGTTACCGATCAGGCTCAATCATCAATTATTATTTATACTTTGCATTCAGTTTCTCAATCGCATCCTCATGTCTCTGAATAGCGTACGTAGCTGACTTAATCTTTAATTCAGTATCCATACGCTTTTTATGAGTCTCATTACATTTCACATAGTATTCATAAACTTCTTCATCCTCAACTTCGAGGTATTTATCAGCGATACAACCGGGAAGAACAAATTTCTTAACGACATCCTTGAATTTTACTTCAATATATTTGCCGTCCTGTGTAATCACTTGTCCTTCGCCAAATTTTCTATGATTGACTTTCATTTTAAGAGCAGACTTTTCTCCGAGATCGGCCTCTTCTTTTTCAAGATCGTTCAAGACATCACTCAGTTTAACTTTCTCATTTTTAAGTTCTTCTATCTGCCTTGCATTCTCCTCAAGCATCTCTTTGGTCTTTTTGGTAGGTTTCTTCTTTATATCGCTCTTTGTTTCCATCTCATTTTCATTATTTTCAAGCTCAAGACCCATAAAGCATTCTCCTTTTCGTTTAACGCTTTCGATGCACTATATCGTAGCAATATGAACGAATCAACATATATATTTTAACTTATTTAGGAATATTTTACAACCAATCGGGACTTGCTATTTAGTATGTACACATTGCTGCGTAAGCCCTTTTGATGCCAGCTTTCTCTTTTCCTCATCAAGAATCTGTCCCCACTGATAAGGCGTATTCTGATATACATAGTAGTTGATCCAGTTTGTATATAAGATATTCGCATGACTTCTCCACTGGAGAGCCGGCTTATTGGCAGGATCGTCGTCCGGATAATAATTTATGGGCATCCTGATATCAAGTCCCTTTGACAGATCGCGTTTATACTCGGAATCAAGTGTCAGCCTGTCATATTCCGCATGTCCCATCACAAAGATCTGGCTTCCCGACTTATTCATACAAAGGAACACTCCGGCAATCTCAGACTCGGCAAGAACAACAAGATCTTCACACGCATGGATCGCATCCGAAGGAGTCTCTGTATGTCTTGAATGAGGAAGTTTAAAGACATCGTCAAAGCCTCTTACAAGAGGAACTTTCCTGTTCATGACTTTGTGTTCATATATACCGAATCTCTTTTCTGCAAGAGGTTTCTTATCAATTCCGAAATGATAATATATTCCGGCCTGTGCGCCCCAACAGATATGAAATGTGGAAGTTACGTTTGTCTTTGTCCATTCAAATACTTCGCAGAGCTCTTTCCAGTAATCAACCTCTTCGAAAGGCATCTGCTCGACAGGCGCTCCGGTAATGATCATTCCGTCAAATGTTCTGTCTTTAAGTTCATCAAATGTATTATAAAAACGGTTCAGATGATTGGGCGATGTGTTCGTTGAATGATGTGAACTCATCTGCATAAAAGAAACATCAATCTGAAGCGGTGTATTGGACATTGACCTCAGAAGCTGAAGCTCGGTGTCCTCTTTTAACGGCATCAGATTTAAAATACATATCTGCAGCGATCTTATGTCCTGATGACAGGCTCTGTTTTCATCTACCACAAATATATTTTCTTTTTCAAGAATCTCTCTGGCAGGTAAATCATTCTGTATTTTAATTGGCATTTTTAATCATCTCCATAAATTCAGTTTCATCTATAACTTTTATACCAAGATCGTTTGCTTTGGTAAGCTTACTGCCTGCCGCTTCACCCGCAAGAACAAAACTTGTCTTTTTGGAAACACTGCCGGAGGCTTTTCCTCCGTTTTTAACGATAAGTTCTTCCGCCTCTTTTCTGCCAAGTGTAGGCAGCGTTCCCGTAACAACGATAGTTTTTCCGGCAAATATATCGGAAGCGTCTTCATCTCTTGTAGCTTCCATATTTACTCCGAGAGTCTGCATCTTTGATAAGACCGCAAGATTCTTCTCGTCATGGAAGAACTCATAAAGATCGCCCGCAGTTGTCTCTCCGATATCCGGAATTTGAAGGAAACCGTCTTTTGTAACTTTGGAAAGATCCATGATATTGTCAAAATGCTTCATGATCTCACGTGCCGTTGACTTTCCGACATTTCTTATAGCAAGTCCCGTAAGGAGTCTGACCGCATCGTTTGACTTTGACTTTTCTATCTCACCAAGAAGCTTGTCGGTATTTTTCTCTTTTCCGATGATTCCCTTTTCGATAAGTTCATCACGGTGCTCGTTAAGGCTGTAAATATCCGCGTAGTTATTGAGATATCCGCCGGAAACAAGCGCATCAACAAGCGTATCGCCAAGTCCCATAATATTCATGGCATCTCTTGATGTAAAATACGCGATTGTTCTGGTAACCTGCGCCGGGCAGATAGGATTGATACATCTGATATCAGCGGTATCTTCCTCTCTTACAAGCACGCCTCCGCACACAGGACAGGTTTTCGGTGCTTTATAAACTTCATCAGGCGCTTTTACGCAGCCGTTTAACTTCGGAATGATCTCTCCGCTCTTAAACAGCTTGTACTCACCGCCGATTCCGACCTGCATTTCGTTTATGTAGTCCTGGTTGTGAAGCGTTGCTCTGGATACACTTGTTCCGCAAAGTCTCGCAGCCTTTCCTGTTTCTTTGTCATGGAAACTTCCTGTAAACGTAAGCTTTCCGGTTCTTCCGACATCGACAAGGATCTCATCCATAACAACAACTCTTTCTTCAGGCGGATACTTGTATGCGATATGTCCGCTTGAATACTTGGAGCTTGTTGAGAATTCCTCTCTCCAAGAAGTTGTATCGATCTTGATAACGGCGCCGTCAAGGTCGAAATCAAGATTTTCTCTCATGTTGCCGATATCATCGATGGCTGAGATAACTTCATCCGATGAACCGCAAGCTCTGTGATAAACAGTCTTAACGCCTGCTTTTTCAAGGATATCCAGACCTTCAACATGTGAGCTCTTTACCTCCGCCGGGCCGTCCTGAACGTTAAATACAAACATTCGAAGACCTCTTTCTTTGGTCACCTGCGGATCGAGCTGTCTGAGCGTTCCGGCAGCAAGATTTCTCGGATTTGCGGCAAGTTTTTTTCCAAGCTTTTCCTGTATCTCGTTATATTTGTCAAAATCTTCGTGAGACATATAAACTTCGCCTCTGAGCTCAAGATACTCATAGGGAAGATCGATCACTTTTTTTACATCAGGGATAACAAGGGCGTTTTCCGTAACATCTTCGCCGATATAGCCGTCGCCTCTTGTTTCCGCAGTCTTAAGATGAAGCTTTCCATCACTTTCATCTCTGTTATATCTAAGTGACAGGCTGAGCCCGTCAATCTTTTGCTCAACGGAAAAAACAGCATCACTGTGTCTTGCCGTTACTTTTCCGATCCATTCACTAACTTCTTCCTTGCTAAAGACATCCTCTATAGAAAGCATCGGGACATTGTGCGTGATCTTAACTCCCGCTTCTCTCTTGGCAACTCCGCCAACTATCCTGCTTGGCGAGTCCTTCTTTACAAATTCAGGATGCTCCTTCTCAATCTCCTTGAGCCTTTTCATCATCATATCGTACTCATAATCGGAAATCTCAGGTTCGTCCTGATTGTAATAAAGATCCATATGATACTTTATTGTCTTAACAAGCCCCTCATACTCTTTTTTTATCAAATCTGTATCTTGATTTAATGACATACAACACTCCCCGAATTAAAAAATCTATAAACCTCATTATATCAGCAAATGCATGAATATGGTCAAACTATTTAACTCCGGCTTCACTGTACAGTTGTTTTTTGGCCTCATCGGAAAGCTGCGCATATTCTCCGGGTTTAAGATTATAATCGCTAAGCTTAACACTCATTACGCGAATTCTTTTAAGTGTGACAACTTCATATCCGAGCTCTTCGCACATTCGCCGTATCTGTCTGTTAAGCCCCTGTGTGAGTATTATGTCAAAAGATCTTTTCCCTGTCTTGGAGACCTTGCACTTCCTTGTCCTGACACCGAGCTCACGCAAAAAAACTCCGCCCGACATATCATTTATAAAATCACCCGTCACAGGCTTATTTACCGTGACTTCATATTCTTTCTCATGTTTGTTCGCGGCTCTCATCATTGAATTTATAAGATCGCCGTCGTTTGACATTATAAGAAGTCCCTCGGAATCTTTGTCGAGGCGTCCCGCATAGGTCACGCGCTCTTTATATCCGAGGTCTTCAATTACTGTTTTCTTGGCATGAACATCGCTTTCCGTGCATACAACACCTACAGGTTTATAGTAAGCAAGAACAATCCTGTCGCTTTGGGGATGAATTTCTTTTCCGTCGAAGCAGACCACATCTCCTTCATTAACCTGCGCGCCACACGTTGCAACAACGCCGCCTATCGTTATTCTGTTATCTTCTATAAGCTTATCAGCTTCTCTCCTTGAGCATATACCGCAGGAGGCAATATACTTGTTAAGCCTCATTATCACCTCAGATTAAATACACTGATAGGATTTTCAACGAATTTTCCTATTCATTCAATTAAAAAAGAGCTTTGTATACAAAACTCTTTTTTCCGTTCAAAACATCTCTGCAAGATGATTTATCGCATTTTCCTTGATTATGCACTCATAGCTCTCTCTGATAAATGAGATGGCCTGTGGTGCCGAACACTGAAAGTGTCCAAATTCATAAGCCATTGTAAACAGCGAAGCGAATTTCTTGGTATCTTCGTCGCCTCTTCTGATATCAAGAAAATACTTTCCGTTTTCAGCATCCTTGTACAATGTGCTGCAGATATTGTTATCGACAGGCGCTTTGACACAGAACTTTTTAACTTCTCTGAAGCTGTCAAAGCAAAATACAAATTCGCTGAACTGAAGCTGCTTGAGATTCTCCTCGTTGTGAATACGGGGATTCTCCGCTTTTCTCTTTGCACCGACAGAAAGACTGTCGGCAAGATTCTTGTTCTTATCGGCAGATCCGTTTACATTTATAGGTACGGATTCTTTATTTATTATATTCTTCATTGAATTGGTCAGATTCTTAAGACTCTTGAGGTAATCATTAAGCCTTGAAAGTCTGTCTTCATCAACCGCATCTCCAATATCCTCAAGAACGTTCTTTGGAATATTGACTCCCGCCTTCTCAGTAAGATTTCTCAAGATTTCCCCGAATGAAGCCGATGCATTTTCGGATAGAGTAAGCGAAATCGAATGATCCGGTAAAACAGTTATCTGAAGCGGCATAAAAGAACCTGTCGGCTTATAGTCAACTTCTTCCTGTGCCTTAAGCATAACATCATGTAAAAAATCCAGTGCCTCTTTTTTCTTTTCAAAAAGGTCTTCAAGCTTTATTCCCTGTTCATCCATATCATCTTCGGTGATGATACAGTTGACGGTATCTTTATTGATTCTCTTAAATTCCATTAATCTACCTCGCATATATACGATTGCACAGCATAACTATTTTACAACATTTAACAGATTCTTGGAAGACCCTCTCCGTACATTAGGCCAACCACTCTTTTACCGCCTATTGCAGTATTTAATATGACTCTGTGCATATCAACAGCGCGATTATTTTTTTTGACTTCACCGATAACCACTGCATTTTCGCAGTATTTTGAACCACGAATTATTGAAAGTGCCTTTTCAGCATCATCCGCGTGAACACTGAGAACAAACTTGCCTTCATTACCCATATATATCGGGTCCAGTCCTAGAAGTCCGCAAAAATCTCTTACTTCAGAAGATACGGGGAGCTTTTCTTCATATAGTTCAATTCCACAATGCGAGCTTTCCGCAAACTCATTTAAAACAGTGCCAAGTCCGCCTCTTGTAACATCTCTCATAGCATGAACTCTGATTTTCTGCGCCATAAGATTTCCGACAGCCTCTGTTAAAGGTGCCGCGTCGGACTGTATATTATTTTCGATTCCCATTCTTTTTGAAAGAATGGCCGCATGATGATCTCCGAGATTTCCTGAAAGAATGATGACGTCACCATCCTTAAGATTGGAAGGACCGATAGCCTCGGCGCCGTCGGGAATAAAGCCGACTCCTGAAGTATTGATGATAAGCCCCGGCTCTCCGCCTCTGTTTTCGATAACCTTTGTATCTCCCGTAACTATCGTTACTCCCGCCTCTTTTGCGCACTCGGAAAGTGCTTTGACCTGTCTTTCAAGATCATTCAGATCAAGTCCCTCTTCAAGGATAAAACCGCATGTGATATACATGGGCTTTGATCCGCTCATAAGTAGATCGTTTACGGTTCCGCAGACAGAGAGTCTTCCGATATTACCTCCCGGAAATTCGATCGGTGTTACAACAAAACTGTCTGTTGTCATCGCAAGCCTTGAATTTCCCGGAACAACCGCAGAGTCTTCGAGTCTGTTTAATATATCATTATTAAAATATTTGGCAAAAACATTTTTTATAAGTCCGGAAGTTGACTCTCCGCCGCTTCCGTGCGCCATTGTTACCTTCATATCCCGCCTCTTCCATATTGTAATGTGATCTTATCTTCTGCCTGAAATGAAATAATTATAGCAGCTTCCCTCTGTCGATACCATGCAGGCTCCGTGAGCCGTATCGGGTGTACACTTCTTGCCGAACAAAGGACAATCGTCCGGTTTTATCTTTCCTACAAGAACATCCGCGCATCTGCATCCCGGAGGCATATTGTCCTCATCGAGCATATCGCTTCCGGCATCAAACTTTCTGTATTCTTCCCTGAGTATAAGTCCGGAACCGGGAATTTTTCCCATGCCTCGCCATGATGCATCCGAAGGCTCAAAAAACTTTTCGATAATTTCTTTTGCCTTAATATTGCCTTCTTCTCTAACAGCGCTCTTATACAGATTCTTAAAGCCGCCTTTTCCCTTCATTTTTACAAGAGAATATATGGTCAAAAGAAGCTGTGTTCCCTCAAATCCGGATACGACAAAGGGTATCTGAAGCTCCTTTGAAAGCTCTTTGTAAATATTGCTTCCCGTGATCGTCGCAACGTGTCCCGGAGCTATGAATCCGTCAACTCCGCCGCCGTTTTTGACAACAAATCTTATAACTTCAGGCATGGTCTTTAAGGATGTGAGAAGCTTTAAATTATTCAGATTATTTTTTACAGCTTCTTCCAAGACAGTTGCATATACGGGAGTTGTAGTCTCAAAGCCGATAGCCGCAAACACATATGTGTGAGAAGGATCTTCCTTTGCAAGCTTTACCGTCTCCATCGGCGAATAGACCATCTTTACGTTGGCGCCCTCGCCTTTTGCCTCTGCGAGTGACTTAAACGTCCCTTTGACTCTTATAAGATCTCCGAATGTAAGAACAACCGTATCGCTTCGCATCGACAATTCGATCAGCTTATCGATAACCGCCGTAACGGTTACGCAGACAGGGCATCCCGGCCCCGAGATAAGCTTTATCTTTTCAGAGAGCATGGAAGGAATACCGTTTTCGGATATGGCTGCGGTGTGGGTTCCGCAAACTTCCATGATCCTGACTTCTTCGCCGTCATAGTTTTTAAGTTCTTCAGCAATCTTTTTTATATCAAAATCTGCCATATCAGTTACTTAAATCCTCGATTTCTTTCATAAGACTTTCAACTTCATCGGCAAGCTCATCATTCATCGTCTGGATGATACATCCCGCATGAACAAGGACTCTGTCGCCGACTTTTGTATCAACAAGTCCGGCATCTGCAATAACAGTATTTCCGCTAAAATCAACGGTGGCCTTCCTTCCGTCCATACTTATAACTCTTCCCGGTATAGCAACGCACATCTTTACACCTCTTTCTGCGACAGCAGGCCATAGTAAGCCTGCCCGAGCGAAATTCCCGCATCTCCCGCAGGAACAAACTCATTTATATATACCAAAAAACCGTCTTCCTTAAGCGCACTTACAGTCTTTTTAAGCAATATCCGATTTGCAAATACGCCGCCTGAAAGACATACATTATTTTCGCTGTTTTTATCTCTTATAATATGGCAGATTCTTGCAATAGCTTCAGAAAGCGCCGAGTGAAAAGCATAAGCAACGGCCTCTTTTTCATATCTGCCGCTCTCATATGCATCTTTTACATCATTAAATAGCTGTATCTGATCTGCAACAATCATACCTTCCGATTCATCTATCTTAAATGAAAAGACCGGCTTATTCAAATTTTCTCCCCTTCGCGCGGATTTTTCAAGGAGTATCGCGCACTGACCTTCATAGGAGTTTTCTTTTTTTATCTCAAGAAGCGCACATATACAGTCAAACAATCTTCCCGTGCTTGAAGTTTCAAATGTATTTATATTATTTGAAAGAGCCGCCTTTATAAGCGGATTGATACCGGTGCTTTCAGCGCTTTCTTCATCAGATGCATATTCATAACATTCTTTGACAAGCTCTGAATTAACGGAAGCCTTGTCCCCGCCGCATAGTTTGACATATGAAAGATGACCAGCCCTTGTAAAATCGGTATTGTTACAAAGCAAAAACTCTCCGCCCCAGATCTTACCGTCTGTTCCGTATCCCGTTCCGTCAAGTGAAACTCCGATGCAGCTCTTTAACGAATGCTCAGCCATTACAGACAATGCATGAGCGTGATGATGCTGTATCTTATATATCGGAATATTCATATTTTTCGCGAGCTTCTCCGCATATTTGGCCGAATGATACTTGGGATGCATATCACATACGATCATTTCAGGCTTTATATGATAGAGCTTCATATATCTTTCGATATAGTCTTTGAAATTATCAAAACATCCGACTTCTTCCAGATCACCGATGTACTGTGATGTGATTATCCTGTCTTTTTTCCCGAAAGAAAAAGTGCTCTTTAGATCACCGCCCAGGGAAAGAACGGACTTTTCACAGCCGCTAACGTCTTTCAATATAAGAGGAAGCGGAACATAACCGCGCGATCTCCTGATAAAAAGAGCTTTGTCATTTTCAAAAGAACTTATATCAATACTTTCATTAGAGCTTTCATTAAATGCTCTGCATGCAAAAACAACCGAATCATCCTGCGCCATGTTTATCCTTCGCTCATGCCAAAGAACACCGTCGACGCAATGTTTTTCGTGAACTTCCGTATTGATCTTTTCATCCTCACAGTTTTTGAATTTATTACGATCAAAAAATTTCCCGGTAAAATCATCATCTTCTGTTACAATAGGTTCGCCCGATCTGTTGGCGCTTGTGACGATAAGAGACCCCAAAGCATCACATAAAAGCCTGTGTATTCCGGCAGACGGAAGGAATGCTCCGATATAGTCGCTGTCTCCGCATACTTCCTTGGGAAAATCTTTTATCTTATCAAGAAGAACTATCGGCCTTGCGGAGTAATTTAATATTTTTTCTTCAAAAGAGCTTAATCTGCAATATTCTCTTGCCATATGAGAATCTGCAAACATAATTGCAAAAGGTTTGCTCTCACGCCCTTTTATTTCCCTTAAACGAGCTGCCGCAGCACTTTGAGGTAAACAGATAAGCTGATAACCGGAAACGCCTTTTAAGCCCAAAATTTTGCCTTTTTGAAGAAGCCCGATTGCTTTATTGACAGAATCCTTTTTATCTGCAGAAATCATCTCTCCGTTTTCTTCATACTTTAAGATAAGCTGAGGACCGCAGTCGAAGCATGAGACCGTCTGAGCATGCCTGCGTCTTCCGTTTACATAATCGGCTTTGCAGGAAGGACACATTTTAAAAGGCTTCATCGCCGTATTGTCCCTGTCATAAGGAAGCGCATCGGCTATACTTATTCTCGGGCCGCATACCGCGCAGCTTATAAGCGGATATCCGTATCTTTTATCACCCGGATCAAGCATTTCATTAAGACAATCGTCGCAGATTCCGATATCCGGAAGAAATACCGGAAGTTCGGATGAAAGATCGATATCTGAACTCTCAACAATGGAAAAGTCCTTAAGATCAACCGTTTCTTCATTCTTCTCAGAAATCTCGACATCTAAAATAAAAGCACCCGCAGGATATTCTTTTTTCAGAAGATTTGAAAAAGCATCGAGCTTTTCTTTATCTCCCTCTGCAAGAATCTCTACAGCTGCTCCTATGTTTTTGACATAGCCTTTTAATCCGTATTCAGTTGCTTTCTTAGCGATAAAGGGGCGATATCCTACTCCTTGTACCGCCCCTTTTACTTTGATCAAAAGAATCATTATTTGTTTTCTTTTTCCTGTGCTGCTTTATCCTGAGCATCCTTTTCAGCCTTTGCCTTGGCTGCAGCGGCAGCTCTTTCTTTTGCAGCTTTCATAAGAGCTTCCTGAGCGGCAATAGCCTTCTCGGACTGCTTAAACGATTTTACAACCTTTTCACTGCCGGGTTCCTGGAACCTTGTTCCCATAGAAAGAGATTTCTTGGGACAGCTGTCCACGCAGCATCTGCACTGGATACAGCTCATAGGTCTGATGTTCCAAGTTTTTTCCACCTTATCGACCGTTATGGCATGAGTCGGACACTTTATGGAACAAAGACCGCAAAGGATACACAGATCCATGTCATTCTCAACATGTCCTCTTGTTCCTTCCGGAAACTCTTTCTCGGTTTTTCTGGTATATGGCTTTGAAAAAAGGTTCTTTAAAATTGTATTTTTAAAACTTACAATTGCCATTTCAATCTCCTATCTGTGCTGAGTTCACTACATCATCTCTCCGTACAACTGATGCAAGGATCGATCGTAAGTACAAGAATAGGAACATCAGCAAGATCACAGCCTTTAAGGATCTCTACGAGACCTGAAAGGTTTGCAAAAGTAGGTGTTCGAACTCTCATTCTGTCAATGAACTTGGTTCCGTTTGCCTTAACATAGTAAAGAGCTTCGCCTCTGGGCTGCTCTATTCTCATCATATATTCGCCGTTCGGCATTCCCTTGACAGGAGCTTCGATAGGTCCGTCAGGCATCTTTGCTATAAGCTGATGAATAATGTCAAATGCCTGGAATATCTCCTGTATACGGCAATATGTACGCGCATAGGAATCGCCTTCGCTGCTTACGATAGGCTCAAAGTTGACATCACCGTATGCACAATAACCTGTAGATCTGATATCTCTTACAATTCCGCTTGCTCTAAGGAAAGGTCCGGTGCATCCAAGCGCATCCGCCTGCTCCGCGCTGAGAACACCTACGCCCTTAAGTCTTGTCTGAACGGCTGCATCCTCAAGGAAGGGCCTTGCAATGGCTTTAAGATCTTCCTCCATTTTAGAAATCCTGTTATCGAAATCCTTGAGCATATCGTCGGTGATATCTCTTCTGATTCCGCCGATTTTCATAACGGAAAAGATTACACGGCCGCCGGTAGACTCCTCAAACATATCAAGAGCTTCCTCTCTGAGTCTCCAACAGTCCATATAAAGGCTTTCGAAGCCGAAAGCATCTGCCAAAAGTCCGAGCCAGAGAAGATGTGAATGGATCCTACTAAGCTCAGACCAGATAGTTCTCATATATCTGGCTCTTGCAGGCACTTCGATATCCATGATATGCTCTACAGCCTCGGAATAACCAAGTCCGTGTCCGAGTGAGCAGATACCGCAGATACGCTCTGCAACATAAACCATCTCATTAAAATCTTTTTTATCAACCAGTTTCTCCAAACCTCTGTGGATGAATCCGATTGAAGGAATAGCCTCAACCACCTTCTCATCTTCCATAACAAGATCCAAGTGAATAGGCTCCGGAAGAACCGGATGTTGAGGTCCAAATGGAATTACACTTCTGTTAGACATTACAGTTCCTCCAATTATTTGAACGGTGTCTCTATAGCTGTGCGATAGAGCTTTCCTTCATAATCAATATTTATCATCTTGATCTTAACTCCGAAAAGATCGTGCATCTCATTTTCATAGATAAAAGCACAAGGAAAAATACTTGTGATACTTGAAATCTCATTATCTTCGGGAAGTGTGATCTTAAGCTGCTTAACTTCGAGATCTTTTCCGAATGTATAAATAAGTTCAAAAGCATCAGGTATTCTTGTTGCGCATTGCTGCATAAGATGATATCCGTCAAACTTAAGCTTTTGAGACTCGTCAATGACATTCTCGGGATTAACATTTACAAACTCGGTATTCATTGCTTATTGTCTCCTTTCTCAGCATTTGTTGCGGTAGTAGCCGGAGCACCTGTATTCGCGGCGGGTGCAGCATTCTGAGCCGCAGCGGGAGCTGCAGGCTTGGGAACAGGCTTTGCAGAAGCTTTGATCTTTTCTTCCGCCTGCTCTCTGAGAGCTTCCTCAGTAAGAACCGCATCATACTGATCTGCAGGATTATAGTCTTCTTCTGTCATATGAACAGCCATCTTGCTGTAGTCTACAGTACAATATCCGGCCTTCATTGACTGTTTTAACTTCTTCTTCTTTTCTTCAAGGATTCCAACCGCCTTAACAACGCCCTGAATAAGAGCTTCAGGTCTAACGGCACATCCGGGAACATATACATCAACCGGAACGATCTTGTCGGCGCCGCCCAAAATGTTATAACACTCCTTGAAGATTCCGCCGTCGCATGCACATATTCCGCAAGCAACAACAACCTTAGGATCGGGCATCATATTATAAAGCTGTCTTACGACAGGCGCCGTCTGCGCATTCATTCCTCCCGTAAGAAGGAGCACATCGGCATGCTTGGGATTACCCGTATTTATAATTCCGAATCTCTCCACATCATAGAGCGGAGTCATCGTAGCCAAAACTTCTATATCACAGCCGTTACAGCTAGATCCGTCATAATGTAACACCCATGGTGATTTTGATATTTTCATTGTTCTTTCCCTTCTTCTTATTTCAAAACATTAAGAATAAGCAAATTTGTACCTGCAAAAATCAATATAACCGACCAGGTAACCTTAAGCATTGTCATATACTTGACCCTGGGGAACAGGTTATCGATAAATGTCTCCAGGAAGAATACAACGCTGCAGGCTATCACTGCTCCAAGAATACTGACAGGTGCAGAAGTAACAAAGAACATTCCGACAATACCCATCATAAGTACCACGTCATACCACTCCGCGATCTCCACAAGTGCAAGATTTCCGCCCGAAAGATCGGTTGTAAGACCTTTTACCATCTCCTGATGCATATGATGCGAGGTACTGAGATCAAAAGGTGATTTTCTGAGCTTGATCAAAAGTACAAATACAAATCCGACAAAGAATCCCGGAATCTGTACAATAGCGGGAACATCAGCCTTTGCCAGTTCATTTACCATAAAGCTTCCGTTTGCGTAATAAAAACCGATGGCAACCAAAAGAGTCATGGGCTCATAGCACATCATCTGCAAAAGTTCACGCTGAGCGCCCATGATGCTGTATGGTCCGTTGGTTGAAAAAGCCGCAAGGACCATAACCACTTCAGACATGGAAAGCGCAAAAAATACCAAAAGCATATCTCCGCCCGCGAAGAACAATGCACCTGTAAAAATGGTAAATATAAGATAGCTTGTAACGAACAGTACCTGAATACTGTTTACAACGGTTGTCTGCTTGCTCATCAGCTTAGCTACATCATAGAAAGGCTGAAAAAGCGGTGGACCCTGTCTTCCCTGCATACGGGCAGAAAATACTCTGTCAATTCCGGAAAGAAGGCCGCCTAAAACAGGTGCCAGAAGAATATATAATAAAACTCTCAATATCATATAAATATCCATTAGATAGCACCTCCGACAACAACAATAAGCATAACGGCAACAAGAACGGTTGCAACATAAATACAAGGCTTTAAGAATTTCTTTTCGCCAAAGATTTCATCCATGTACCAGTTAGACATATAAAGTGCTCTTTCCTTACCGAAAGAATCTATATAATGTCTGTCATCTCCCGCATTTACACCGGCAACGTAAGACATTGTCATCTTACTGTTTTTACCGATGGAAAGGAATCTGGATCCGATTGGAATAATAAATACCATCGCAACCATGATCATCATAATGATGACATCGCTTCCGCCGATAACATCGGGGATATTTGTATGATAAGCCTCATCGAGAATAGGCTGGATCATATTTCCCGACATCCAGGGGAAAGCAAAACACATAACAACTATCATTGTCGTAAGAGGTAAAATAGATACCATCTCACTTCTGGGAGTTATATCTTCAAGTTCAAATGACTGGTGAATTACCGCACAGATCTTGCCAAGCCACTTAGCCCAGTAGAATAATGTGCTTCCCGATCCGAATACAAGGAAAAGGACAAGCCAAACAGAACCCGAATCAACGAAAGATTTAAGTGCAGCCCACTTGGAAACAAGCATTCCAAAGGGTGCCATAAACATTCCGCAAATACCGATTATCATGATAAATGCAAGTCTGGGAAGTTTGATTATAAGTCCGTGCATATCCTCAATATCACGGCTTCCCATACAGTTTTCTATATCTCCCACCGTCTGGAACAGGAGTGACTTTGAAACGGCATGGAACAAAACGAGCATAACAGCCGCCCATACACCTTCGGTAGTACCTGTTCCCGCACAAGCGGTAATAAGTCCGAGATTGGAAATAGTCGAATAAGCAAGTACCTTCTTACCGTCACTGACAGTGATCGCAAGAAGCGATGCAGCAAAGAAAGTAAATCCACCGATAACGGTGATCATGATTCCCGTAAGAGTTCCGTACATTACAGGTGCAAGTCTTATAAGCATATATACGCCGATCTTAACCATCGTTGCAGAGTGCAAAAGCGCACTTGAAGGTGTAGGCGCAACCATCGCTCCCAAAAGCCATCTTGAGAACGGGAACTGAGCACTCTTTGTAAGAGCTGCAAATGCAAATAAGGTAACGGGAACAATAATTGAACCGGCTGCCTGCGGTGTGATCTGGCTCAGATTGGAAATTCCGAGAACCATGTTGCAGTACATAAGTCCTGCAGCAAATCCGCATCCACCGAGAAGATTCATCCAAAGAGCCCTAAATGAATTATTTACGGCCTCTTCCGTTCTTGTATATCCGATCATTAAGAATGAACATACGCTTGTGATCTCCCAGAAGAAATAGATAAATCCAAGATTATCTGATGAAATAAGTCCGAACATTGCACCGAGAAATACAAACATAAGTGCAAGGAAATATCCGGAACGATCTTCAACATCCGTGTGATGATGATGGTAATCCTTCATATAACCTGATGCATAAATACAGATAAGAATTCCTACAAAACCAACGATCAAATACATTACGGCAGCAAATGTATCAATCCTGATGCAGGTATTTCCTTCGATTGCCTTATGAGTCAGATCCATCCATAAAACCGGGATCGTTCCCACAAGTGAAAAAAGAATTGCATAATACTTCTTGTACTTGATACTAAGAAAACATACAAGTACCATTAAGAAGACTTCCCCACAAAGAATTGCCTTTTCAGGAATCTCTGCATGTTCAAGATATACAAATTTAGATGTATCACCGGACAAAAGAACATTGACGGCAACATAAACAGCAACGCCCATGATAGCCAGACCGCCCACCATGATAAGCAGGCTTCTAAACATGCTGGCATGCTTAAACAAAGAAATTATGATTGCCATACAAAAGGGAAATAAGATCAGAAAATAAACTAAATTCAAAAAATTTGCCAAGGTGTTCGCCCCTTTCACATACATACTCACGAGCAACTCATTACTTCATAAATTTCTCGATGGCATCATTTAACTCAACGATAGCCTCTTCATCACCATCTGAAACTGCATGAACGATACAATGGCTTATGTGCTCTTTAAGTATCTCCTTGCCTGCTCCATTGATTGCTGCACGTACGGCTGCCAGTTGTACGAGCACTTCGGTGCAATCCCTGTCATCCTCAACCATCCTTTTAACAGACTCAAGATGTCCGATTGCCTTGGAAAGTCTGTTTACAATAGCCTTCATCTTCTCAGGATCATGATGATGTTTATGGGTATGAGAACTCATAAAACCTCCAAATAAATATATGCATTGTTATTTTTTTAACTTGTCTCCGGTCAAAAAATAAATCTACATATATTTTTACCAAATTATATTATATTCCTTCTAAAAAAAATTACAATAAAGATTATCTTACATTACCGATAATCTTATGTAAAAGACTGTATAAGGTAGCCGCTTCTTCTTCTGTGAGCTTTACACAGCTTCCTATCTTGGCAGGAATTGTAGCGGCTTTTTCTCTTAATTTCATACCGGAATCGGTGATGGAAACAACAAGATTTCTCTCGTCCTTTTCAGACCTCTCTCTCGTTATATACCCCTTGCTCTCAAGCTTTTTAAGAACAGGCGTAAGCGTTCCCGAGTCAAGATACAGACTTTCTCCGAGAGTCTTTACATTGACGCACTTCTTCTCCCACATGACCATCATTGTAATATACTGGGTATATGTCAGATCGATCTCGTCAAGATGGGGCTTGTACTTTCTGATTATCTCTTTCGAACAAGCATACAATGGAAAGCATAATTGATTATCAAGTTTTAACGAATCATATTTGTTATTATTACAATTCATAACAATCTCCAAAAAATTTTATACTATTTAATCATATATCATTATATCACAACAGCGATTAAGCGTTCATTTAAAAAAAAGAAAAAACCCGTGAAAATCTCTTGAATTTTCACGGGTTACAATACCAATCAAGGCTTTGAATTATGATTCATATTTTTGATGGGAATGTTTGCATAAAGAGCCGGTGCGGATTTACCGCCGTTATCTTCAGCATCGAGACTTGTAATATTGATGTCAATTCCATCCATATCTATCTCGGCATATTTCGAAAGCACTTCTATGATATCGCTTCTGATTTTTTGCATAAGCTCAGGTGAGCAAGATGCTCTGTCCGAAACTAAAACAAGCTTCAGTCTATCCTTAGCTATATCACTTGAAGATTTCTTTTTGAAAAAATCAGTGATTTTCATAACTTTGCCCCCTTATCACTTTTTCTTAAACCAAGAAAAAAGTCCTCTCTTGGCTTCAAGGTCAAGAAATGGAACCTGCTCGCCTGTAATTCTGCGACAGATGTTCATATAAGCCTGTCCTGCAAGTGAGTTGTCTCCTACCAGCGGTTCACCGTTATTAGTTGCAACAACAATACTCTCATCATCAGGAACCTGACCTATAAGCTCAATAGCAAGAATATCAATGACGTCATCTGCTGACATCATGTCACCTCTCTTGACCATTTCAGGGCGAAGTCTGTTTACTATGAGATGAGTCTTTTTAATCTCGTTTGCTTCAAGAAGACCGATGATCCTGTCGGCATCACGTACAGCCGACACCTCAGGTGTTGTAACAACAAGTGCTCTGTCGGCACCTGCGATGGCATTCTTGAATCCCTGTTCAATACCTGCAGGACAATCCAAAATAATATAATCATAATCCTGCTTAAGTTCATCAGTAAGCTTCTTCATTTGCTCAGGAGTAACGCTTGTCTTGTCCTTAGTCTGTGCTGCGGGCAAAAGAAAAAGATTCTCATATCTCTTATCTCTGATAAGCGCCTGCTTGATCTTGCAGTTACCTTCAATAACATCAACAAGGTTATAAACAATTCTGTTCTCGAGTCCCAAAACAACATCAAGGTTACGAAGTCCTATATCCGTATCGATAAGAACAACCTTCTTGTTCAGCTTTGCAAGGCCCGTTCCGATATTAGCGGAACTTGTAGTTTTACCTACGCCACCTTTTCCCGATGTTATAACTATAACTTCTCCCATAGTTTCCTCCGTTTACATATTAAATTGTCTCAAAAAAGAAGATCCGTAAACACTCTTCACAATGTGACCGTTTTCGATATAAGCAACTTCAGGCTCATTCTCAGTCACAGAGGGTTTCTTTCTTCCAAGTTTGAGTTTGGCACTTTTTTCAGATTCAGGCGATATTGCGATAGAATCCGCAATTCTGACCTGCAAAGGGTTGAGACCAAGTGCCATTACTACAGCATCCTTATCACCACCTGCACCGGCAAATGCATTGCCTCGCAGTTCTCCCAGGATAAAAATGCTTCCATAGGAGATTACGTTAGCACCGGGCTTAACGTCTCCCAATATAACAATACTTTGTTCGCAGGAAATATCCTGACCGGATCGCAAGCTGCCCTTATATATAAGCGCGCTGTTCTGATCCACATTAACTACACTGTCTGCCTTCTTGTTCGTATTGATCTCAGGATCAACATTATCGTTTGAAGCGGCGACATCTTCAAATTTCCTCTGAATATCCGACTCTTCGTCAATAATACATGTAATTGTAAGCATTGAATTATCTTTGATACTCTTTAGAACTTCATCTTCTTCCGATTCAGAGAGCTTTCTGCCTCTGATGATCATCCCCATGTTATTTTTTCCGAGAAAAGAAGATGCTTCCTTGAATTTCTCGCCAACTTCCTTGATAAGCGTTGAAAAATCGACCTCGGGATCCAAAACAAGAATAATGCCAGACCTTGTACCCTTAATTGTAACTAACTGACTCAATGTTTGATTCACCCAACCTTTATAAAAATCTATACTACAACAGTATAGGCTATTTTTGTAAAAAATTAAAGATATCAAAGCCCATTTATGCCAAAGGTTTGTTGGGCAAATTATATGATTTTCTACCGAAAAAATGAGCTCCGGAAATCCGAAGCTCATTTAATAATCTAATATTATTAGTTGAGACCGGCAGCCTGCTTAGCAACTTCCTCAGCGAAGTTCTCGTTCTTCTTCTCGATACCTTCACCTGTCTCGAAACGTACGAATCTCTTGATAGAGAACTTAGCGTTATTGTCCTTAGCAACCTTAGCGATGTACTGGCCAACTGTCTGCTTTCCATCCTCAGCCTTTACGAATACCTGCTCATTAAGGCAGATTTCCTTAAGCTCCTTGTTAAGACGTCCGATAAGCATCTTCTCGATAATCTCCTGAGGCTTTCTCTTTCCTTCAGGAAGCTCCTCGTTCTCCTTCATAGCCTGAGCAAGAAGGATCTCCTTCTCGTGATCTCTGTACTCCTGAGAAACATCCTCAGTTGAAACATACTTGGGATTAAGAGCTGCAACCTGCATAGCTACGTTCTTAACTGCTTCCTTGATATCGTCATTTACAACATCTGTATCAGCCTCAACGATAACAGAAATTCTTCCGTTTCCGTGTACGTAAGGAACTACAATACCGTTTGATGCAACAACCTTCTCGAAACGTCTGATGCTGAGCTTTTCGCTGATAACAGCTGTGATCTCAACAAGAGCATCGTTTACAGTCTTAGACTCATCAAGGTTCCACTTCTCAGCGAGGAATGCATCAAGATCCTTAGAATCTGAATTAACTGCCTGCTGAGCAACTGCCTCAACAAAGCTCTGGAACTTCTCGTTCTGTGCAACGAAGTCAGTCTCTGAGTTAACTTCTACAACTGCTGCTGTCTTATCATCCTTAAGAACAACTCTTGTAAGACCTTCTGCAGCGATTCTGCTGGCCTTCTTCTCAGCCTTCATGATTCCGTTCTTTCTAAGGAATTCTACTGCCGCATCCATATCTCCGTTAGTTTCTGTAAGAGCCTTCTTGCATTCCATCATTCCTGCACCGGTAGACTCACGCAATTCTTTAACCATTGCTGCTGTGATAGCCATGTGTATTTTCCTCCGTTTTTATAATAGCAGCCAACCATAAATGATTGGCTGCGACAATTTAGTTCAAAAATATCAATATATTACTCTGCATCTGCAACTTCTTCGATGTCTTCAGCTTCCTCTGCAACGAATTCTGCTGCAACGTCAGCCTCAGCACCCTGATTAGCTTCGATAACAGCGTCAGCCATCTTACCAACGATAAGCTTTACTGCTCTGATAGCATCATCATTTCCGGGGATGATGAAGTCAAGCTCTTCAGGATCGCAGTTTGTATCAGCGATACCGATAAGAGTGATTCCAAGAGACTCAGCCTCCTGAATGCAGATTCTTTCCTTCTTGGGATCTACAACGAAAATAGCATCGGGAATTCTCTTCATATCTCTGATTCCGCCAAGGTTAGCCTGAAGTTTTGTAAGCTCCTTCTTAAGCTGAGCAACTTCCTTCTTGGGGAGAACTTCGAAAGTTCCGTCTTCCTGCATCTTCTCGATAGTCTTCATTCTTGCAATTCTGCTCTGGATTGTCTTGAAGTTTGTAAGCATTCCACCGAGCCATCTCTCGTTGATGTAGTACATTCCGCAACGCTCAGCCTCTGACTTAACAGCGTCCTGTGCCTGCTTCTTTGTTCCTACGAAAAGGATTGTTCCACCCTGCTGTGCAATCTCAAATACTGCCTTGTAAGCCTCGTCAACCTTGATAACTGACTTCTGAAGGTCGATGATGTGGATTCCGTTTCTCTCTGTGAAGATGTAAGGAGCCATTTTAGGGTTCCATCTTCTTGTCTGATGTCCAAAGTGAACACCTGCTTCAAGTAACTGCTTCATTGATACAACGCTCATGATATTACCTCCATTTGGTTAGAATCTTCCGCACATCCCTGGCTCATGCGATATATCGGCGCGTTTTCCAATATACAGAGCTCTCTTCTGATCGGCATTACCGACACCGGAAAGAGAATTAAATGTGCGTGATTATTTGTTTTACCGTGAAATAGGCATAAACACACCTATGAACACAGCTTTTTAAATATATCATAAGGAAAAGCATATTTCAAGTAAAAAAGCTGTGAAAATAAGTTATTTTCACAGCTTTAAAGCTAAAATTATTATAATATGTTATCTTGATGTGATAGCTTGCGCTATTTCCTCATATGAAGCTCCCTGTGTAATGGTCTTGCTTCCTGAACGGATCATTGTATCAAGATGCCTTTCGATAAGAAATCTGTTAAACTTAACAGCGTCATCGACAAGTCCCGCATCATACAGTATCTTGGCTACTTTGTCCGATGATGAGCCTCCGGAGATTGTAACCTGAATCGGCACAGGCTCAGCTGGAGTAGGTTCAGGCTGAGTGTTTTCTTCGGTATTATTCGGCTCTTCTGCAGGCACCTCAGAAGCTTCTTCGGGTTCTTCCGTCACTTCTTCTTTCTTCTTATTGTCAATAACAGGTTTTTCTTTATTTTTATCCTTATCTTTGTCTTTGTTCTTGTCGGCATCTTTAAGATCTTTGGAACTAAGAGATGCTGCTGCGGATGAATTCTTGTATGCCGCACCGCTTATACCGTTTGCAACAGCCGGAGAACCGATGCCCGTATCAACTTCGACTTTTTTATCGGCATCGGCTTTAATATCTGCAACAGATGCGGCCGAAGCCGAATTGCTTGCTGATGTATCCTTAAAAGAAGGACCACCGTCAGCGCCGCTTGCCGTATTTATCATTTTATCTGCAGATGCCGAAACGCCGGCGTCTTCCGGCAACATATCTTCACCGCTTGCATCTTCATCCGAATAATCGGAAAGGACGCCGCCTTCAACCATTCCGAGTCCTTTTGCTTTTTCTATTACCTCGGCATCGCTGATAGGTGCTTTTCCCGCTCCCAGTGCAAATCCCATGATTATCGCGGTAATTATAACGCCAAGGCCAATTCCCCTAAGGTAATATTTTAGTTTCATTTATAGAATATTCCTCACTTAACTTTTCTGTGCTTGTTGGAAAGATCTATCACAAGCTTAACTTCCCCGATGCCCAGACCAAGCTCTCTTGCAATGACCATATTTGATTTTCCGGCCTTATGCATCTCGATGATCTGTCTGTTCTGAGAGATCGGATCGGCTGCTGTGAGTTCTTTCATGTTCTTGTCGGGATTGGTACTCTTAGCTTCAACTCTTACAGCTTCGGTGATGGGAACAACTTTGGCATTTGGCTGCTGTTCCTGTATAGGTTTTATTTCGTCTTCATCATTCGAAGTATTTCCTACAACATGAAGTCCCATAGCTTCTTCCGGAGTTATAACTTTAGCTGTGATCTTTTCAAGTTCCATGACAGGCTCTTTCTCAACGGTCGCAACAGGTACAGGTTCTTCCGGTTCTGTAGGAAGAATTATCTTTTCTTCAACCTCTTTGACAACCTTTTTGGCCTCGTCGGCTTTCTTCGTTACTTCGGAAACCACGGAAGTAAGATTCTTATGCTTGTCATTGAGCATATCATACATAAACATTACTTCATCATGATTCTTGTGAATATCATTGATCACAGTATCGGAATATTCCCCGATAGCGGAAAGTTTTTCGTTTGATATACGTTCCATTGCTCTCTCTGTTCTGTCCAAAGAAAGATCTACGGTATCGTCTACCATATTTTCAATATTTTCTCGCTGGTCTTCGACTTCACGACGAACAAGCTCACGGATTTCTCTCTCCATGAGCATCTTATCTTCTTCGTCGAGTTTCTTTCCCGCAGGAAGAAGGTAACCCAATATTATTGCCGCGAATCCGACAACGATGAGAACAATCTCTGTAATACTAATCATTTATCCGCCTATTTTGCTAAAAAATTCAGGCACCACGCCCGTTTCCACCATTATAATATAGAAATGTTAAATCTTCAAATCAAAACCGTGAGAAATACCAAGATCTACAGGTTTTCCATTTCGATCAAGCATGTGTTCCGAAATTTTTTCCATTTTTTCAACTGAAAGCTGTCTCTCTAAAATAGGATTATTCTCATTCTTTTCGTCCTGCTTCTTTTTTCTGTTTTTTCCGCCGTCCCCCGAATATTCATTGCCGCCTTTCTCACCGGCATCCGCAGAAACTTTAGCTCCGCTAACGTCATCCTTTTGAATAACCGAATTGCGCTGATTATCAACTTCTTCGTTAAACTGAGTCTGAAAGTTCTGCCTGTCCATCATGGGTCTTGCATCCTCCGACGCCTTCACCGCGGAAACCTCATTAGAAGCAGCGATCACGCCAAAGTCAATTCTGTTTATTGACATGGTTCTCTCCTCCGTTTAGATAGGTGCTAATCTTACATCTCCTTCCCTGACAACAAACTTGCTGTACTGAACAGGTTTTTTTACGATCATAGACAACTCACCGATATTAACGGTAGTTCCGGGATATGCGGTTCCCTCAACCACAACCTCGGCTTCCTTTGCTTCCGCAAGCCTTTCCATAAGATTTGCGTATTCTTCCGAGTCATCCTGGATCTGTTCTGTAAGGTTTTTGTTTAACTCTATAAGTTTCTTTGCACTTTCAACCTGCTGAGGACTAAACTTTACTCCCGCCTTGAGCATCTTCGTAAATCCTTCAATGGTAGGTCTTATGCTTTCTATATTCTTCTGTGCTTCCGTCATTTCCTTCTGAAGCTCTTTCAGCCTTTGTTTAAGCTGCGGATCCGCCCCAACTTCTATGATGGTATTTGCTCCCATCTCGGATCCGAGAACTTTAGCCTGGATCTTATCTGCGGCACTCACTCTTCCTCCGGCAATAAATCCTCTTCGGCCGGTTACGTTTACCTCTGTTCCCGAGGAAACATTTGAGTGGAGTATACATTCACTTGTGATGCATCCCCTAGCGTTTACAGTCGCATTCTCAATAAATCTTGTTACGATATTTCCACCGGCTTTTATGTTTCCGCCGGCTTTTGCTCCGCATTCAAGCACTATATCGGCGCCTGCGTCAAGAACAGCGCCCTCAACAATTCCGCGAACAATGATATTTCCGCCCGCTTTTACGCTGAAGTTGGTGGCAACAACGCCGTTTACCTCAACACTTCCGTCGTAGTCTATATTTCCCGTTGCAACATCGACATTTTCAAGCTTCAGCACGTCGGAAACAACGACTTTTCCTTCGCTCAAAGTTACATGGCCTGATTTTGCCGATCTAAGTGTAAGCTTATCATCCGAAAGAATGGTATTTCTGCCTGCTCTGATATGTGAAGGCTTAACAACGGCAGGCTTTATCTGTTCTCCGTAAACATTTATTCCCGGCACTCCCGGAACTTCCCTGTGAAGTGTGGCGAGAAGGTCGCCTTCATTTATATTATTGATCAGGTTAAGATGGAAATAATCAACGCTTCCGTCTTCTTTAAGAGTAGGACGTGCCCTTAAGTTGGTATTAAAGTGATACTCAACATAAGCATTCTTACCCTGAACTACTTCTTTTCCTTTTGCAATAAGTATCTCTTTACAGTATTCTCTATGTTCAAAAAAAGCTTTTATATTCTCTTCCTGAATTCCATAAGTATATTTTCTGTACGCAATCGAGCTTCTGAATTCCGCTTCAGTCATAAGCTGTGCGCCTTCCGTCGGCGGATAGAAAAATGCCGTGACAGTCATTTTATCCTTGGAAACGTCAAACTTTACCCCCTCACGTTCAGGAAGTACCTTCGCTTCGGTAAATACATAGACATTTGCGTCAGACTTGTTCACAGCATCATTTAGCTTAATTACATCGTATTGAATTTTTCTTTCGTCCAAGTACTCACGAACATCATTAACGTTTAGAGACTTCCCCCCATCGGTTGGGGCATAAATTCTGATACCGGTTCCCTGCGGTGTGTTTACGAGTTGAAAATATCCGTTCATAAAATCCTCTTCCATCAAATAAAATTTACTATCTGGAGTTTGTAATAATTCCCAGATAATCTCCCAGCTTTTCGCGCATCTTCTGAAGCGCCTTTGTGTGAAGCTGTGATACCCTCGACTCCGAAACCTCTAGAACCTCACTTATCTCCTTTAATGTAAGCTCCTCATAATAGTAAAAAAGAATGACCTTTTTCTCCTTGTCGGTAAGATGCTCCAATGATTCGGCCAGCATCTTTTTTAGTTCCTCCTTTTCTATAGCCTCCTCAGGCTTTGTGAAACCTGAACCGGTATTACTTGAATCATCGGCAATATCCGCGCCCTGATCCATGAACTCATTTAAGGAAACTACCCCCGTAACCTTCATTTGGTTCTGCCAGTTCTGGTATTCATCTTCAGTAATATCCATTTTAGCCGCTATTTCGGCGTCTGTAGCTATATGACCGCTCTCTTTTTCAATTTCTCTGATTGCAGTCTCGATCTTCTTCTGTCTCTGTCTTATAGTTCTGGGAATCCAGTCCATCTTACGGATCTGGTCAAGGATTGCTCCTCTGATCCTCAGACTGGCATAAGTTTCAAACTTAACGTCCTTCATGAGATCAAACTTATCAATGGCATCTATAAGTCCGAAAATGCCATATCCGACAAGATCGTCATATTCGACGTTAAATCCGAGATACATGCTAAGTCTTCCGGCTACAAGCTTGACAAGAGGAGCATACTCTAATATGAGCTGCTCTCTCAATTCCCCGGATTTGGTATTACCATATTCTGTCCATAATTTATTTCTAGCTGCATCATCCATGTCTAAGTTTCCCCGGTTCTATTTTTTTACTGAGGAATGTCGTGAACTTCCATATTGTCGACATCTTCCCCGGCACTACTTTCTGCCTCCATTGCCGCTCTGGCCTCTTCCTCGAGTCTCTCGGCTTCAAGCTTTTCAGCCAAAGCTTTCTCGTAGTTAATATCCAAAAACTTGGCGATCATCTTCTCTGTGATAAGACCTATCACCAAAAATATAACTACCGAAACAAATACAATAACAATCCACTCTCCGACCGGATAGTGCTTAAAGAACGTAAATACTGATACTACAGCCGTTGCTGAAAGCACTATCAGGGGAGTTATTAGTTTGGTGTTTATTTTTTTCAGTTCTTCTAAATCGGTATTCATATGATTTTTTCAGGCTTTCCTACAGCTCTGATAATATAGTTTCCGTTTTCGGGATAAAAAATTACTGTCCGTCCGTACGAATCACCGGTATCCTGAGCAAGTACAGGAATATTTAGCTCCTTTAATTTTTTTAGTGATGCCGCGACATTTCTGTCACCGACACGCATCGTTGCATTGTTTGACTGAAAAGCAAACATCTGCGCACCGCCGGCAATCTTTGCCACAAGGCGCGTTTTATTGCCGCCTTTGGCAACTATGAGCCTTACAAGTTCCTCAATTCCTGTATCTGCAAATTTAGGTATATTAGAATTGTTCCTAATCTCAGTTGAATCCGGCAACATTACATGAGCCAGCCCACCAATCTTGGTAACAGGATCCCTAATAGCAATTCCAACGCAGGACCCAAGCCCCAAAGTTGTAATTCCGTCGGGGCTGACACAAATATTCAGATCGGCCATTCCAACCTTAATTATTTGACTCATATTAGCCCCTTCACGAATCTGAAACGTCTCCCATGCCTAAAGAAGAGAGAATTTTACGGTATCCATCAATATCAGGTAAAAGAATAAAATAACCGCTCAACTTAAGTTCATCAAAGAACTGTGTCTCTATAAGAAGGATCTTGTCTCCCATCATTCCGAATTGAATTGCGGGAACACTCAGTATCGCCGCAGCCATGTCAATGGCAACATACGGAATTGACGGAATGAGTTTTAGGTTTGTCATCATGGAAAGTGAATTGAGATACGAACCGGTAATGATATTACCGACTTCTTTAAGAGCTGACATCTCAACTTCATCAAAATCCTGATCTTCAGGCTTGGGGCCTGTACCCATAAGCTGATCGACCAAATGTCTGGCTGCTTGTTTGCCCAAGAGGAACATGATGCTTCCGTCGATATCACCGTCAACGGCAAGATAAATACCTGCCATTATCTTCTCAGCTCCGCCCATGAGGTCTCCGACATCTTTGAAGTCCAAAAGACGTACCTGCGGAACACACATATCAACCTTTGTTCCGATCATCTGAGCAAGCGCTGTAGTTGCATTCCCGGCACCGATATTACCAAGTTCCTTCAGCACATCAAAATACTTGTCGGATAAATTATCCAAACTCATGTCTGCCATAAAATAAATCCTCCGAAATTAACTTGCGCTAGACGCTTTTTCTTTTGATTCTTTCTCAGACACAACCGCATCGAGATCGAGTATTGAAACCAGTCCGCCGTCATAGTGACCTACGCCGCTGACAAAAGAGACTTTTGACTGTCCCTTTTTATCGTCATAACGGACTTTCTCAATGTCTTTTTCATTAAGAGTAAGAACCTGATTAACCTGATCCACGATTATGCCTACGAGATCTCCCGTTTCGGTCTTTAAGATGATTATTCTCGAAGCGCCCGTGATCACGTCTTCCGAAAGTCCCATCTTCATTCTAACGCTCATAACAGGAACAATCTCGCCTCGGATATTGATAACTCCCTTAAGGAAAGCATCCACCTTCGGCACTCTCGTAATCTGCTGCATTCTTACAATATTATCTATAAATTTGATGTTGATGCCATACTGCTCATCATCGATCTTAATTACAATATACTGGATAAGTTCGCCTTTATCGGCTTTTTCTTTAACTTCTTTTATCTCATTCATATTCGGCTCATCCTTTCTTCGCTAAACAAATGTTACCATCAGAAAATTGAATTGGTATCAAGAATAAGTGCTATCTCACCGTCACCAAGGATAGTTGCTCCGCTTATAAGCTTGCACTTATTTGTATATTTACCCAAAGGCTTGATAACGATTTCCTGCTGTCCCATAAGTTCGTCGATAACAAGTCCGATCTGCTGATCTCCCTTTCTTGCGATAACAACAACCATATCATCGTCTGCTGATTTACTTGACTTTGTATCAAGCACTTCATTGAGTCTTACGATAGGTGTTACGCTTCCACGAAGATTGATAACTTCTTTATTTTCTACAAGTTTAAGGTCTGAAGGAGACACATCCTCAATACTCTGGATTGAATCAAGAGGAATTGCATATTTCTCGTCTCCGACAATAACCATGAGAGCCTGAATAATGGCAAGTGTAAGAGGAAGTCTGATTATCCATGTTGATCCCGAACCAAGCTTGGTATTAACAGATACCTCACCCGAAAGAGATTCAACTTTGGATTTAACAACGTCAAGTCCAACACCACGTCCTGAAATCTCGGAAACCTGCTTGGCTGTGGAAAATCCGGGATGGAACAAGAGCTCTACGCACTGTTTCTCTGTCAAAAGAGCTGCCTGCTCGGGTGTAACGATTCCCTTCTCAATGGCCTTGTTCTTAACTGCCTCTGCATCTATTCCGTTACCGTCATCACCAACCTCGATAACAACGCTGTTACCGTCCTGGAAAGCGTGAAGGAAAATCTGTCCTACTTCCGGCTTGCCTCTCTGGGCACGGATATCAGCTGACTCAATTCCGTGATCGGCACTGTTTCTGATAAGGTGCATCAAAGGATCACCGATTTCATCAACCACGGTTCTGTCCATTTCTGTATCTTCACCGGTCATTGTCAGTTCCATCTTCTTGCCGAGAGTCTTGTTAAGATCTCTGATCATACGAGGGAACTTCTGAAGAACACTCTCGATAGGAACCATTCGAACTTTCATGACCGACTCATGAAGGTTTGTGGTAACACTCTCGAGATATTCAATCTGCTCATTTACGTTTCCGTTGCTGACACCCGAAGTGTTGGCTGCGGAAATAAGTGAGTTCTTCGCGATGATAAGCTCGGAAACAAGATTCATAAGAACATCAAGTTTCTCAATATCAACACGGACTGTTCTGTTTACAACAGGCTTACCCAAAGGCTTCTTTCCGCCTGCAGGTCCTGCGGCGGGTGCCTTTCCTGCTGCAGGTGCGGGTGCAGGTGCCGAACCCTGTGCGGGAACGGGTGCAGGCGCAGCAGTTGCTGCAGCGGGTGCAGGTTCGGGAGCTTCCTCAGCTGCGGCTTTTTCCGCATCGAGATCGAATTCTCCGCATTCGCAACCTGCAACTTCAGAAACAGACTTAACTATTTCAGCTACCTTTTCTTTTGTCTCATCTGTAATTATTACAAGGCTGAATGAGAAATCAAATTTCTCGTCTTCAATATCCTGTGTGTTGGGCTCGGAAACAACGATCTCACCGATCTCTTCGATTCCCTTAAATACAAGAAAACCTCTTGCAGCCTTAAGAATACAGGATTCCTGAATATGTACGGTAACTCCCAATACATTTTTTCCCTGAGCTTTAGCTTCTTCCAAAGTTGCTCTTGCGGAAGAATCAAGCTTGATAGCTCTGTAATCACTCGTGGGGTCTCCGCTTGGTTCAGAAGCCGGTGCAGAACTTTCCGCAGGCTCCGAAACTTCAGCAGCTCCATCGGAAGCAGCTGCCGCTCCGGAATTTCCGGATCTGATATCAGCGAGAGCTTTTATAATATTCTGATGCTCTTCAGTACCTTCGTCCTGATTTTCGGTAATGTTGTCAACATATCCCTGAATAGCATCAAGACACTGAAGAAGCACGTCGATCATCTCTGATTTGATCTTGATCTTACCCGCTCTGACATCTGAGAAAACATCCTCCATGTCATGGGTAAGGTTCTGCATTCTGGTATAGCCCATGGTTCCGGCCATACCTTTCATTGAATGAGCCGATCTGAAAATTTCATTGATACAATCCTCATTTTCGGGATCCTGCTCAAGAACCATGATGTTGTCATTTAAAGACTGAAGGTGCTCCTTTGCTTCATCAAGAAAGACACTTAGATACTGAGAAACATCCATAATCAATCTACCTCCATAAGAAAAATTGTTTAGTCATGCAAAATGTTTGTCGTCATTGGCAGTTAATGGAGGGATATGGATCGTCAGATATGAAAGATCAAAAGTAACCCCTTCAATTAACACCAACATTCATTATTATTTCCTGGGCGATGTCATCAAGTTTTACAACCTGATCGACAAGTCCAGCTGTTGCTACTGATTTGGGCATTCCATAAACGGTGCAGGTGCTTTCTTCCTGGCCGATTACATGTACTTTCTTTTTAGATTTAAGATTCTTGATTCCCTCAGTTCCATCGGCGCCCATTCCGGTCATTACTACGCAGCAGATCTCATCGTAATCTGACTCAACAAGTGATTCATACATGAAATTTGCACAAGGTCTTACGCCTTCTCTGGTCGGTCCGTCCATATAATGGATAACACTTTTTCCTGCATTCTTAATGATATGCATGTGTTTGCCGCCCCTTGATATATATACCGTTCCCGGTACCAATACATCGCCTTCGGCGGCCTCTTTAACATGGACCTCGCTCAGAGAATCAAGTCTTTCAGCAAGTGATGCTGTAAAGCCTTCCGGCATGTGCTGAACTATAACTACCGGAGTCTTGAGGTTTTTGGGAAGCCTTGGGATGACTGATTGTAATGCCCTCGGACCACCCGTTGAACTTGCTATCGCAACAATCCTGTTACCCGTGATCTTGCTCGCGGATTTTGTAACCAGTTCAACAACCTTGCGTGATTCCTTGACTTCGTCAAAAGAAAATGCTTTGGTTGAACCCGGCGCTTTACTGTTTGCAACAGCAGAAAGTGTATTGAGGAAAAGCTTACAAAACTCTTCGCCCTTACACTCCGATGCTCTGTCCGGCTTGTGCACGAAATCAAGTGCACCCAGATCAAGGGCATCCATTGTAACTTTGGCACCTTCTTTAGTATCGGTGCTCGCCATCATTATCTTGGCTTTTATTCCGTTCTTGTGAAGTTCTTTAAGCATAGTGATACCGTCCATTCTCGGCATATTAATATCAAGTACGACAGCATCATAAGTATTATGCTTTAAAAGCTCCAGTCCCTCAATTCCGTCCTTAGCCTTGTCAGCTACCTGGAATCTTGAATCTGAGTTAATAATATCACTAAGAACTGTTCTCATAAGTGCAGAATCATCAATTATCAAAATTTTTTTCATAATTATGTTTGCTTCTTTCTTATTTTTCGTTCTTCCTCAAAGATGAAGTGGATAATATCTTCTCTGGAAGGTTCATCAATATACACATATTGGATACGATGTTCAAATAACCCCGGTCTACTTTCTAACTCTTGTACTTTTAATATGCTGCAAATCATTTCATATTCTCTGTCGTTCGCCCCCCTCGGTAAACGATATGAGCAGTAAACTATGCTGCCCTCTTCGTATTGGAAGTTGGCCACAAATCTGAGGCCCCCTCCGCTTATATCAACTATAACGCTCCGTTGTAGTGGTTTGGTCTTATCAACCAAAAATTTTCTGTTCTTTTCAAAGGCTTCCAGCTCTCCTTTTGTGCAGGTTCGAGACTTAAGTTCAAGCGCACAGCTAAATCTGTAGTACTCTCGCCTCTGGAGCCGTTGTAACTCACTAGTAAGGTCGAGTACCAGAATATACATATTGTCGCTTCTGTATCTATCCACTATTCTTGAATAGCATTGGTACAACCCTTTTGTACTGTAGAAGCATAAGCTGTATTCTCCATCAACAGGCAGTAGAACAAGTTTACCTTTTTCAAACGGCATAAGGACTTCAATTCTGTCATCCGAAGTCACATCCATGACTTTGCTCATATAGATGTGTCTCGTTCGCGTATCCTCATCCATCCAGACTTTACCGGTAGCTTTCAGTTCCACCCTGATTCCGGGCGCAATGTAATCTGTGAGCATAAATTACCTAGTCTCCAATCTGCCATATTTATAAACCTGACAAAACACCGTCAATCCGGCATCTTATCAGTTTTCAAATGAAGTTGTTCGTTGTCCTTGTGTCGTCTCCTTGCTGCTAAGCTTCCTTCCTGTAATAATGTGAGAGAAAAAAGCTGCCATTCCTCTCTGCTTTACTTCTTCCTGGCTTCCCGGATTCATGAGCTGATTGGCAATGTTCTCAAACGCCTTTACCGATTTGGCGTTCGGATATTGTAATGAAACCGGTGACTGCTGCATGACACTTCTTGCAAGATACTGATCCTGCGGAATTGCTCCCATATAAGACAAAGGAAGTTTCAAATATCTGGCAACAACCGCATTCAGCTTATTAAACAGCTGTTGTCCTTCATCAGCAGATGTCACTCTGTTTGAAACAACTTTCACCTTAGTGTTTTCTCTCGAAAAACGAGGAGACTGATTAAGTGCCTTAAGAAGTGAATAGGAATCGGTTATCGATGTAGGCTCGGGAGTTGTCACAAGTATAATTTCACCGCTTGCCACAAGGAACTCCATTACCGCGCTCGAAATACCCGCACCTGTATCTATTATTATTATATCAGCAATTGCATCAAGTTCGGCAAGATTAACAATAATATATACGAGATAATCTCTGCTGAGATTATACATTCCGGAGATACCCGATCCGCCGGAGATAAATCCGACTCCTTCCGGTCCCCAGGTTATGATATCTTTTATATTCTTGCCCTGATAAATAAGGTCACATAAATTATGCTTCGGTACCGTTCCGAACATTATCTCAATATTTGCAAGTCCGAAATCCGCGTCCAGGATGATAACTCTTTTTCCCATTTTCCTGAACTGTACAGCAAGATTTATGGAAACATTCGATTTACCTACGCCACCTTTTCCGCTTGTTACGGTGATAATTCTAGCAAGCGGACGCTGAGGCTTATTTGAATTTTTTATAATATTTCTAAGCTGTTGCGCCTGATCCATATATAACTATCCCCAAATCAACTTTTTCCGCCAAGAAGGTTCTTTACAATTTTCTGTGCATCAAACACCGCAATGTCATCCGGAACATTCTGTCCGTTTGTAATATACGCAACCGGTGCCCCCGTGTGCATCCTTATGTTGTAAAGGTTACCTTTTGCACCTGTCTCATCCATCTTTGTAAAAATAAGCTTATATGCAACCATCTCAGAATAAGCGTCTGATATCTCGATCAGATCGCGATATTTGGTGGTCGCAGACAAAACAAGATAGTTTTCGCACTCCATAAGGTCTTCAAGCGCCCTAATGTAGTTCTCAACATCTCTGATAAGTTCTTCATTCTTGAGAGAATGCCCTGCAGTATCGACCATGATATAGTCGTACTCTCTGAAATCTTCAGCGGCCTGCTTCATCTCATCAACAGAATATATAACCCTAAACGGTATCTCCAGGATTGAAGCGTAAGTGCGAAGCTGCTCCGCAGCAGCAATCCTGTATGTATCCATAGTCAAAAGAGCTACTTTCTTTTTTCTCGAAACAGTAAGCTCAGATGCAAGCTTTGCTATTGTGGTTGTCTTACCGACACCCGTAGGTCCTATAAAAATCTCGGCAACCGGCTTTTCTTCTGTGTCCTTTATGGGATCGGATTTGCCGAACTTAAGAACCATCTTCTGATATACGTTGGCAAGCGCATAATCAAAAGGAAGTCCCGGTTTGCTTATCTTCTCAACCTCATCGGTGAGCTGATTGACATAGATCTCATCAACTTCATTTTCTATAAGAGTATTATATAACAATTTTATGAAAGAAAGTGTCTCTTCGGATATATCATTTTGAGAAGTTTTAACTGACATATCCACATTCTCGGGAACAACTTTCGTTTCTTTGCTATTCTGCGGCGAAACAACGTCTTTCTCGTTTTTGAGAATATTTTTTTCCAAAAGAGAACTGAGATTATCAAGTTTCTCTTCGATCGCGCTGTTATCTTCCTTTGCTGAAGCAACTTTTGTCGCATTGACAGCCGCTGAGATCACGGTATCTCTTTGCGAATTGTCAAAAGAGCTTCTGTTTTCCTGTACTTTGGGCTTCTGCGGAGATAGAGTTGTCCTTACCGGTCTCTCAGGTTCCTCCTCAAGCGCTACAGTCACCTCGATCTTCTGAGACTGAAAAAGCGACAAAAAGCCGGACTTTTTAACAGGTCGTACGTTCATTACGACTATGTTTCCCCCAAGCTCCTTTTTTGCCTCATCGGTCGCTTCGCTTTCATTTTTTCCAACATACTTTTTAATAATCATTTACGCAGTTACCATCCCCACCGATTGTAGTTCGATACTGGCTTCGACTTCGTTATATGAAATAACCACCAGATCCTTATAGTAGTCTTCTGTCATTTTCTTAAAGTACATACGCACTATAGGTGACGCCATTATGATCGCCTGTTTGCCCGCATCTTCAAGTTTCTTGACCTGCTCTCCCACGGCAGTAAGAATAGACTTGGTTCTGGCAGGATCAAGTGTAAGATAAGCACCTGTCTCTGTCTGCTTGACACTGCTCATGATCTCCTGCTCAATCTTAGGATCAAGTGTAACAACACTTGTCGTCTCCCCCGGTACAAAGAACTTGTTCGAGATTGCTCTCTTAAGGCTCTGTCTCACATACTCTGTAAGAATATCGGGATCGTGTGTGGACGGAGCAAAATCTGCAAGCGTCTCGAATATTGTCACAAGGTCTCTTATGGAAATGCCTTCACGAAGGAGATTCTGTAGAACTTTCTCAATCTCACCGAGGCTCATAAGCTTAGGCACAAGCTCATCCACAAGAGCATGATTGTTCTCTTTCAAATTGTCTACAAGGTTCTGTACATCCTGCCTTGTAAGAAGTTCTGCGATGTGTTCTCTTATTATCTCCGTCAAATGTGTAGCAATGATAGACGGCGGATCTACTACGGTATAGCCAAAACTCTCCGCTCTTTCTCTCTGTCCTTCCGTGATCCAAATGGCAGGAAGGTGGAAAGAAGGCTCAAATGTAGGAATACCTGTAATTTCCTCCTCGACGTGACCGGGATTCATCGCCATGTAATGGTCGAACAAAATCTCTCCGTCACTTACCTGTATACCTTTAATTTTAATGATATATTGATTAGGATTCAACTGAATATTATCTCGAAGTCGAATAATTGGAACAACAGTACCAAGTTCAAGCGCAACCTGTCTTCTGATCATAACTACTCGGTCAAGAAGATCTCCGCCCTGATTGACGTCGGCAAGTGGAATAATACCGTAGCCAAACTCAAGCTCGATAGGATCAACCTGCAAAAGGCTCGTTACATTCTCAGGCTGTCTAATTTCCTCAGCCTGCTGTTCTTCAGGTGATGCAACTTCTCCTTCAACCGCAACCTCTTCAATAGTCTGGCTCGCAACTCTACCGAGAAGAATAAATCCTGCTCCGAACGCTACATAAAGAAGTGTCGGAAGAGGCGATGCGATTCCAAGCCCTGCCAAAACGCCGCCAACAAGATACAAAGTCTTTGGCATACCAAAAAGCTGGCCGATAAGAACATGGCCAAAATCTGCCTCTTTTGATCCCTTAGTAACAAGTATACCTGTCGACATCGAGATCATAAGTGAAGGGATTGAACTTACAAGTCCGTCACCCATCGTAAGGATTGAATATGTGTTAATGGCAGTACCAATATCCATACCCTTTCTAAGGACACCCATGGCAATACCGCCTATAAGATTGACCGCTGTAATTATAAGACCTGCGGTAGAATCTCCTTTTACATACTTCGTAGCACCGTCCATGGCTCCGAAGAAACTTGCTTCGTCCTGAATCTTTTGTCTTCTCTCTTTTGCCTCAACATCTGTTATCGCTCCGGTGTTAAGATCGGCATCGATAGCCATCTGTTTACCGGGCATGGCATCAAGAGTAAATCTCGCAGATACTTCCGCAACTCGTTCGGAACCTTTGTTAATTACCATGAGCTGAACGATGATGAGAATTACATAGACAATAGCTCCGACGATAAGGTCACCTCCGCCAACGAAGGAACCGAATACCTCAATTACTTTTCCCGCGCCACCTTCTGTGAGGATAAGACGGGTAGATGAAACATTCAGCGCAATTCTGAAGATAGTCGTAAAAAGAAGTATCGTAGGGAAGAACGACATATCCAGAACATCGGCTGCAAACATAGCAGTAAACATGATCACAAAAGAAAGTGACATGTCAAAAGCAAGGAGAATATCCAGCACCCAGTCACGAAGCGGAATAATGAGCATAACAATAGCCGCAACAATATATAGAGCAAGGCCGTAATCGTATACACGGTCTCTTATTTTTTTCGCGTCCATGCCGCACTCTCCTTTCCTAAAAAATCTTTATGACTTAATTACTTAATGACTCATTCCCGTATATCAGGCCTTACCTTTTAAGTGATATACATATGCAAGAACTTCGGCAACAGCCTTATAAAGTTCCGGTGGAACGAGCTCTCCGACTTCAACGTTTGCGTAAAGCATACGCGCAAGCGGCTTATTTTCTACAATTTCTACATTATTTTCTTTAGCAAGCTCTTTTATCTTCTGAGCCATGAAATCAGCACCCTTTGCAACAACAATGGGGGCATCGGCTTCTTCTGCATCATACTTTATGGCAACAGCATAGTGCGTCGGGTTCGTGATTACCACATCCGCCTGTGGAACGGATTGCATCATTCTTCGCCTTGATGCTTCCATCATCCTTCTCTTCTGAGCGGACTTAACCTCAGGACTTCCTTCTGAATTCTTGAACTCATCCTTTACTTCCTGCTTGGTCATCATCATATCTTTGGTAAATTTGCGCTTCTGATAAATGAAATCCGCAAATGCGATGATCATATACGCAATGGCAACTCTAAGCCCAAGATCGATGATAAGATTCCCCATAAGTCCGATTGCCTGACTTAGTGGCATGTCATATACCAGAAACAGATAGTCATTTCTCTTTGAAAAGAATGAGTAGATGACAAATCCCATTACTATGAGCTTTAGGATTGATTTTGCAAGTTCAAAAAGCTTCCTCGCGGAAAAAATCTTTTTCATTCCCGATACGGGATTTAGCTTGGAAAGCTTTGGTTGCAGCGGCTTTGTGGTCGGTTTGTATCCAACCTGAATAAAATCACAAATAAATGCAACTATAAATCCCACTATAAAAAATGGAGCACATAACAAAAGAAGTGTCAGCATCGCGTTATGAATGATGTTTGTGATATGTGCAACAGGCAAACGCCCCTCGTAGGTCCTTGCAACAAGCGGTATATTGTCGTATACCCTTGCAAAAATATTGGTGAAAATACTCCCCATAAGGGAATATGCAATTCTCAAGATCAAAAAAAGCGAAAGAAGGCTGAATGCCGTAGCAACTTCCTGGCTCTTTGCAACCTGTCCCTCTTTTCTCGCATCTTCAAGTTTCTTGGCGGTAGGCTGCTCGGATTTCTCCGCGCCGTTGGCATCTTCGGCAAAGAACTGCAGATTGTATTCAATTAAAAACGGCTTGTATTCTGCATCAGCCCTTCTGCATACTGTATACAAATTCCTGCATAAGCTCCTTCATATTTGTAAAAATAAAGTTTGACGCATCTCCCAACATCGAAACCGTAATAAGCATAATCATAAGCCCAACAACTATCTTTATCTGAATACCTACAGAGAACATGTTCATCTGCGGTGAGACCTTGGCAAGAACGCCAAGAACAACATTCGTTATAAAAGTAATGATAAATATCGGAAGACTGATCCTGAATCCTATAACTATATAGTCTCTTAAAAAAGCAACAACGGCATTGAGCATCCTGTCGCTGTGAATGACCGCACCGTTAATAGGGATCAGTGTAAATGTATCAATCAGTGAATCCAGAATATATCTATACATTCCGGAAATTATCAGCGAAATAATAAGCACCTGCGAATAAAGCTGACCGGTGATCGTAACCTGCTCATTTGTATTTGGATCAAACAGGTTTACCATAGATAATCCGATCTGCATATCTACTATCTGTCCGGCAAAGTTGATAATAAGCTGGCACAACTGAACAGCATATCCAACAAGAAAACCGACCGTAACCTCTTTAAGAACTATGACCGTATAACCAATCAGCGTGTTATACGATGGTGCCGTGTAAGGTACCGCTCTGTAGATCAGTGCCGACAAAATAAGTCCAAATCCGACTTTTATCAGGTTCGGTGTCTGTCTTCCTCCAAAGAAAGGACAAACAAAGATAAAACTTGTCACTCTTACAACTATTAACAAAAATATTTCCAGATCACCGTATCTGAAGCCGTAATCAATCATGCTTCACCTCCGGCTTATCGAACATATTTCGAAAAATCAGACCATATCAGCGATATAAATCCTGTAAGCTCGGTCATCATCCAGTTTCCGGTGATCATGATCACGATAAATACACAAATAACCTTAGGAACAAAAGTCAGCGTCTGTTCCTGAATAGATGTAACGGTCTGAAATATCGAAATCACAAGTCCTACGATCATAGATGTCAAAAGAACCGGAAGCGACATCTTTATAACGAGCATAAGACACTGATTCACTATTGTGTTAATATCCGCCATTGTTATCATAAAAACTCTTTTTCCTCCCCTGTCTCATACCCAAAACTAATAAAATGACTTAACAAGATTGCCTATAATAAGGCTCCAGCCATCCGCAAGAACAAACAAAAGGATCTTAAACGGCATAGAAATTGTAGTCGGCGGTAGCATCATCATACCCATACTCATAAGTACAGATGCCACGACCATGTCGATAACAATAAAAGGAATATAGATCAAAAAACCTATAATAAACGCGGTTCTGAGCTCACTTACAATAAAACTCGGAATAAGAACAACGTTGGGAATACTCTCAAGTTCACCATCCCATTCAGTCTTATTTATCTCCATAAAGAGCTTAACGTCCTTAGTCTGAGTCTGACCGTACATAAACTGCCTGAAAGGAGCCATGGCAACCTTTGCAAATTCCTTTTGATCCATCTGCCCCTGCTCAAAAGGAATGACTGCGTCATTATAAACAGTAGTCAAAGTAGGCTGCATGATGAAAAGGGTCATAAACAAAGCAATCCCAACCATCACCAGATTCGGAGGAGATGTTTGGGTTCCTATAGCGGTTCTGGTGAAATGAAGCGCAACGATGATTCTCGTAAAAGAAGTCATCATCACAAGAAGCGTCGGCGCAATGGAAATGAGCGTTAATGTAATAAGTATCCTAAGTGATCCGCTCAGTGACCCGTTTCCGTTGTCATATGTGACCGTAACCGTATTTGCAATATTAAGTTTTTTAAGGTCATCAGGGGACTCTGCAGAGCCGGGATCTGTAATATTCGTTCGCTCAGCTTCAGAACCTGTCAGATTAGACTTTCCGGATGTTGTAGGATCGGTAGGTGTAGTATCTTCAATTACATTTTGAGTAGCCGCTACCGTAACGGGCACACAAAATGACAAAAAGAGTATAAGAAAAACAGACAAAAAGGCGATAAACACCCCTTTTTTCAAACGACGTTTTTCACAACTATTCTTTTTATTTTCTCCCCACTTTTTATTCATAATCTTACTTCTTAAACTCGCTTTTTATTTTTTCAAGAATCTCGCTAAAGCTAAGCGTTGCGGTATTCTCATGGTCGTCAAAAAACAAAGACTCTTTGTCAAGCTCACATAATGCTGTAACCTCATCTTTACCTACAGCAATAGCCATATATTTGTTCCCCAGGCGAACTATCTGGATATACTTTGTTGTGGAAATCCTGCCCGTCTCAAGAACTTCGATATTTTTGCCGGTGTTCTTCTCCTTCTGGTAGCCCGCAAGCCACTTAGTCACATAATAAGTAAGCCCAAGGACAACAACAAAGATGATCAAAATGGCAATAAACTGTAAGTAAGAATCAGCTGTCATTATGTAAACACTCCATCAAAATCTTTACTGAACAATCTCGGTCACACGAACACCGAAACTTTCTTCAATTACTACTACCTCGCCTTTTGCAACGAACTTGCCGTTTACAAGCACATCGACAGGCTCGCCGGCAACTTTATCAAGCTCAATGATTGTACCGGGTGCAAAATCAAGAATATCCGAAATAGGCTTAGCCGTTCTTCCAAGCTCAACCGTAACTTCCAATGGTACATCCTTGATGATGCCGATATTCTCCCCTGCCGGCATCATCGCAGGTCCGCCGGCAAATGTCTGGAACTGCGCAGGCTGAATGTTCATATTCATCATCTGCGGCATCTGCATCTGTGGCATTCCCATCTGCGGAGTCTGCATCTGTGGCATGCCCATCTGAGGCATCTGCATTTGCGGCATCTGCATCTGTGGCATTCCCATCTGTGGTTGTGCCATCATATTTGGATCAGGAGCTGCCGGTGCAGGTTCGGGAGCAGGCGCCGGTGCAGGTTCAGGAGCAGGCGCCGGTGCAGGTTCATTTCCGGATCCGGCATCAGTAATTACAAGATCTTTTAATGCCTTTGCAAAATCAATAGGATACAACTGCATAAGAGTTGAATCCACAAGATCTCCGACCTGCATTTTAAATGATATCTTAACGAATGTTCCGCTTAGGAACTCCGCAATATCCGAAGGATCGTCATTGATCATATCAAGAAGAACAGCCTGCGGAGGACTGATATCAACCTTCTGATTGATCATTGTAGAAAGAGATGTCGCCGAAGCACCCATCATCTGGTTCATGGCTTCAGAAATAGCTGAAAGCTGAAGTTCGCCAATCTCTCCGGCTATATTGGTTCCGTCTCCACCCATCATAAGATCGGTGATGACCATAACATCGCGCTCTTTTAAGATCAGGATATTGGTTCCGTCAAGTCCTACCGTATATTTGATCTGAATGAAGACACAAGGACGCTCATAGTTATTTATTACATTTTCCCAGTTGGCAAGTTCAACCTGAGGAGTTGTAATATTAACCTTCTGATTAACAAGGGAATACAGCGTAGTTGCTGAAGATCCCATACTTATATTTGCCACCTCACCGATGGCATCTTTTTCCGAATCATTTAAAAGAGTCTCATCTATAGCGTCGCCACCCGCCGGTGCGCCGTTGGTTACCGGAATATCCGAACTATCGGAAGGTGCTTCTGCAGCCGGAGCATCACCTTCTCCACCGGCTGCTGTATCCATGCCGGATAGCAAAGCATTTATTTCATCTTGAGATAACATTCCATCCATGCTCCTACTCTTCCTCCTCTCTTACTACCGACGTAATCCTGACGGCGTATTTATCTTTCGTAGTACCGGGCAATCCGGTGAATTTATACAGATTTCCTACGTAAACCTGCATATCTGTATTTACTCTGTTGTCCAGTCTGATAATGTCTCCCGGTTGTAAATGAACAAAATCATTAACTGATACATTGCACTTACCAAGAACAGCTTTAACGGGAACATCAACATGTTTGACCATTGTCTCCAGATATTCTCCAAAGTCCTCATCTGCATTCTTCTGCATTGTAGAGAACCAGAACTTGGTATTAAGCTTATCCATGACACTCTCAAGGGTAAAATAAGGGAGACAAACATTCATAAGTCCCTCCGTCTCACCAATCTTGATATTGAGTGTAACGATGGCGATCATATCTGTAGGTGAAATAACCTGTGCAAACTGCGGATTTGTCTCTATTCTCTCCATTACCGGGTTGATAGAAACAACATTCTGCCACGGCTCTACCATCAGCTGCATGCAAATGGTAACAAGCTTTTCTATAAGTGGCATCTCAATATCGGTGAACGGTCTCGGTTTATCAAGTCCGATGCCTGTACCTCCAAGCATCCTGTCGATAAATGAGAATCCGATGTTGGCCTGCAGTTCCAAAATAATCGTACCCTGTAAAGGAAGAAAACTAATGACTCCGAGAATAACAGGGTTCGAAAGTGCATTGCTGAATTCCGAATAAGTAACCGTCTCAGAGTTAGCAACCGACACCGTAACATTCTTTCTAAGATATAAAGGCAATGTAGTAGACAAAAGTCTTCCGTAGTGCTCATAAATCATCTCCAAAGTCCTAAGATGTTCCTTGGAAAACTTAGCCGGACGTTTAAAGTCGTAATCTTTGACTTTTTTCTCGTCTGCGGCTTGCATCTGATCTACATCAAGTTCACCGCTATTAAGTGCTGCCAACAGACCATCTATTTCATTTTGTGACAGTACTTCGCTCAAGTTGGATCTCCTTCCTCCGATAAGGTTCTATCGGCGTATCCTTCAATAATAAATGCAGCATTACTGATAAATTACGCTGCTGAAATTAACATCATAGATAAAGTTGGAATTAAACAACTCCTGAACTTTCTCGACAATCTTTGACCTTGCTTCCTGGCTGACTTCTTTCTGCTGAAGTTCTTCCATGGAGTAATCGGCAAGTGTCTCGGTAACAATTGACTTTACAAGATCTCTCATGCTTGCAAGTGATTCAGATGAACCATATGTAGCATAATCAGCATTTCCCATATTCATAGAGAAAACAACCTCAACAACCATCATATGTGACTTGCCGTCACTTCCGGGTTTAAGGTTGATTGTAAGTCTGTCCTGATTTCCGACAAAACCAAATGTTGCAATTTCATTGACTCCCGCAGGTTCTGACGGTTCAAGCGCAAATCCGCCGCCTGCTCCGCCGCTTGCCTCAAGTTCAAGTGCAACTGCAATGTCGGAAACAAGCTTTGCTGTCTGGGAATTTGTTGTCATAACACTAAGGAGCATAAATCCCGTCATGGCAATATTTACAACAAGCAGCGCCAATATAATTATAGATAATAAATTCTTTTTCATTAAAAAATCCCCCTCTATTAGTATGAAGAACTAAGTGGATTGTATACTTTTATCTCAACTCGTCTGTTGCGCGCTCTTCCCTCATCGGTAGAGTTATCCGCTATGGGATTGTATTCTCCTCTTCCGGTATGGACTATATTTGCAGGATCAAGATTGGTATGATCGCACAAATAATAAAATACCGAAAGCGCTCTGCCGGAGCTTAGTTCATCATTATTAGCATACTTACCGCCGGAAGACATCGGAACATTGTCTGTATGCCCCTCGATTGCCACAGTTCCGCCCGCATAAGACTCAAGTATCTGTCCCACTTTATCAATAACGGGAATGGCATCTTCCTTGATATCTGTCTTTGCAGAATCAAACAGAATAGATCCCTGTATCGTAAGCTGAACAAACTGACTTGTATAATTAAGAGCAACCACGTCAGCGATATCCTCTTCATTTAAAGCTTCTTCAATCTTCTCGGCAAGCTCTGCCGATGCCTCAAGCTGTTCTTCTTCAGCAGCTTCCATAAGTTCCTGTTGCTGCATGTCACCGACTTTAGCTTCTTCGCTGTCGGAATCCTCTCCGCTCTGGGCAAGTCCCATTGAAGTGATGTAACTTGATAACTCTGACAGCTGTGAAATACCATCTCCTATAAGTGCGCCTTCACCGATAGCCATTTCACCACCGGAGAAAAAACCAAACGCCGAACTAAACGATGCCGCAACTTCTTCAAACTTGGCAGCATCCATGGTTGACATGGAGAAAAGAAGTACGAAGAAACAAAGAAGCAGATTCATCAGATCTCCAAATGTCGCAGTCCACGCAGGCGCGCCCGGTTTTACTTCTTCTGCTTTTTTTGCCATTATTCTTCGCCTCCGCCCGCTGAGCCGGATCCGGTCTCAGCTTCATAAGCTGTTCTCTCAACAGGTGACAAGAATGATTTAAGCTTTTCTTCCGTTACACGTGGGTTCTCACCTGCCTGTATGGACAAAAGTCCTTCAATAACAATACTCTTTGACATATATTCCGCATTACTTCTTGCCTTAAGTTTGGTTGAAGCCGGGAAGCAGAACCAGTTCGCCATGAGTGAACCGTACAATGTTGTGATAAGAGCTGTCGCCATGGATGGTCCGATCTTGGATGCATCACTCATGTCATTAAGCATGTTAACCAGTCCCAAAAGGGTACCGATCATACCCCACGCAGGACCCTGTGCGGCAATATCTTCAAATACCGAATAGTTTCCTTTGTGTCTCTCTGCCATAGCATCAATCTCAGCCTCAAGAATGCTCTTAACAAGCTCAGGCTCGGTACCGTCGACTATAAGCATAACGCCCTTTTTCATAAAAGCGTCGTCAAGATTTCCGGCAGCTTCCTCAAGGGCAAGAAGTCCTTCCTTTCTCGCTGTATTGGAAAGATCGATGATCTGCTTGATAACCGTTTTGGTATCATCAGATGTAACTTTAAATATTTTCGTATAGCACTTAAGTGCGCCGGTAAACTCCGGAAGCGATCTTGATGCCAAAACAGCCATCAACGATCCACCGAATGTAACAAGCGCTGAAGGAAGATCCAAGAAATTTCCAACTGAACCGATACCTCCGGAAGTTATAATTCCCAAAAGCATCAGCACCAGTCCCATTATTACACCGATAAGCGACGCAATATCCACAGCATTTACCTCTCATAAAAAAATTTTGTCAACATCTCATTCCGCAAGTTTCAGGAATTGATAAGACTGCAAATATCTTCCATACTTTCTTTAACAATGAGCTTTCTTCCGGTATGTAAGACCACGATTGTATCAGGATTGCTCTCCACTGACTCGATCATGCTCGGATTAATGAGAATCTTACGCGTATCCATTTTGGTAAGCTCAATAATTCCTTTGTTCATAATCACCTTCTGATATAAAATTACAAGTTTTTTGTGAAAAAATAGACCAGAAACGAAACTTAATTTCTTAGCATATTAATTTTACCATATGCTTTTACTTAATTCTTGCTTAATAGCAAATTTTTTAGCCCAATTTGAATCATAATTTCATTTAAGAGCAAAATGAATGAAATAAAGTTTGTAATTATGTTACATTATATTCTAACTATACCATATATAGTGGTATTCAATTCATTCTATCACATTTTCGGTCACTGTACACCATCAAATAAGAAAAAGAAACAGAACTTTCTGCTATTTTTCTTGACAAAATCAAAAAGCCCGCACCTCTTGGAGATGTAGGCTTTTCTGTTGCGTGATTAATTTTAATTTACACGCATTAATTTTTGTGCATTTTTCTTTCAAAAACTCATTCTTTATTTTTCAGATTGTCGATCAATTTTTCTGTCCTGTCATATTTTATCTTTTCAATAAGCTGTGAATACTTATCTTTTTCAGCAAGAAGTTCTTTATATGCATCATTTTTCGCCTTAAGTTCCACATTGGCGGTGATTAGCTTAATCTCTGCCGTATGTGAAGTTTTAAGCGATTCAATATCATCCCTGAGCGATTGATTTTCCTGCGAAAGTCTCGCATTCTCAGCAAGTAATATCCTGTTCTCGGAAGCAACTTTTGAAATATTTTCTCTTAAGGGATTCTCTCTGTTTTTAAGTTCCTCCACCTCGTCCATAAGTTTGGTGGAAGCCGAAACTCTTTCATCGTATCGCTTTCTTATTTCATTTTCGCTTTCTTTTGCTCCCGCAAGTTCTTCTTTCATTGAAGAAATCTGCTTTTTTAGTTCATCATTTTTATCTTCCGATTCTTTAAGTTCTTTTTTCAGCCTGTCAATCTGATCCTGCATATCTTTTTTCAGCTCTTCATATTCCTTACTGAGTGTCTCTGCTTTTTCTTTCGCATCGCCTTCTCCGGACTTAAGATTCTTTAATGAATTCTGAAGTTCGCAGATAATCTCATCCTTAGTATCAAGCTGTTTTGCATAATCAACGCGCGCAAGTTCCGCTGCGTCATTTCTTGATCTGATCAGATTCATGAATATATCATGCATCTTGGCCTGATAATTTTCGAATTCCTCAAGCTGTTCAGCCCCTGCAGGAAGAGAATCTTTTTCAGCCTGCCCTTCATATACCCTTAAGAGCTCAGAAACTGCATGTTGTTGATTTCCTCCAAGCTGTGCGGCAAGTTTCTTGATGTATTCAAAAGTTTCATCTGTAAGTCTCATTGTGCGAGGCTTTGTTGTATCATCCGTCATTCGTTCTTCTTTTAATGTCTCTTTATCACTCATCCTGTCTCCTTCTTAATTTCAAAACAAAATTACACTTTATTCGTATTTTAATGATTTTATTGTAACATCGCACACACAAACTTTCAACTTGTAATGTATACATTACAGCGTACACATTGTACACGTATATAAAGTTCGCAAAATGCATATTATGCGAACCAAAAATCATTGAAAAACGCGATAAATGCGTATATACTATCGATATGCTTAATTTTAACGCCAAATTCCATTATATGAATTTCACGGAAAAATAGGCTCAAAATAACATGGAGAGGCAATAGATTTAATAAAGGACTAGAAAATGGGACAATACGCAACCGTACCGATCACCAGAGAACAATACACTGAAATAATTGAGACAATGCGCGTCGGAGCTTCCAAACAGTTCCGCGCAAACCAGCGCATTGCGGAGATTCTTATTGCAGAGGCCAATTTAGGGATTCGTATCGAAGATATCCTCGCACTGAAGCCCTCCAGCTTCATTGCCGCAGGAAATGTTCATAAGATAAATATCATTGAAAAGAAAACAAAGAAAAAGAGGTATAAGACTGTTTCAGAAGCATATTACAAGCACCTGAAAGCATATATCACAGAAAACAAAATCAAAAGTGATGAACTAATATTTGAAATCAGCGAAAGAGCCGTCCAAAAATACTTACATAAAGTTTGTGAATATCTTGGCTATGAGAACGTATCAACACACAGCTTCAGAAAATACTGCGGAATGCGTTTGTACGAAGACAACGGTTACAACATAGTCCTTGTAATGGAGTTCTTCCAGCACTCTTCTCCCGATATCACCAAAAGATACCTCGGCGTAGACGCCCGCGAGATGGAGGCAGCCCTCCAAAGCCATGTCGAGTTAGTATGATAGCTAAATTCAACTTCATGATTACAAAATATGACCACACCCCTACCGGGATGTGGCCGCTTACATTATTTCCACTGGATTTCAAGTTTTTTATTATGGTCTGCACAATCAATAAGATATAGATTTATGAGTGTTTGATATGGGATTCCAGATTCAGACGACTGCTTTTTAAAATACTCCAGTGCATCTTCTCTGATATTCATGGTTATCTTTTTTTGAAGCTTTTTAGCATAAGGATTCTTAACTGCTTTACTAAAATCAAATTCTTTTTCCAAAAATTCATCATCTTCATTTATTGTATTCTTATTTTCATCCCATTCAAAACTTATTTCATTCATACATATATTATACATATTAAATAAATATGATTCAAGAAAAAAGCGCCCACATCCCCGACCGGATATGGGCGCTTGCCTTATGATATGATTTATAACTTTATTTATTATCTCTTAAGGTTTGTAAGCTCCTCAAGAAGTGTATCTGATACTGTAATGATACGGCTGTTTGCCTGGAAACCACGCTGTGTTGTGATCATCTCTGTAAACTGAGCTGAAAGGTCTACGTTTGACATTTCCAAAACGCCTGTGCTCATGTAACCACCGTCAGTTGTGATATCCTGAACAGTTGCCTCCCCTGAGTTAAGTGTTGAAGCATAGAGGTTGTCGCCCTGCTTTGAAAGACCTGATGCATTAGCAAACTCAGCTGATGCAATCTGTCCCAAAAGCTTTGTCTGTCCATTTGAATATGATGCATATATCTGTCCGTTATCACTTACAGATACACCATTCATCTCACCAACAGCACGACCTGTGTTAAGTGAATGCATGTCACCCTTAACAGCCTTGATTGTTGCAGAACCGCTTGTGTTGTAGTTTGTAAGAGAAGAAAAGTCTACTGAAATTGTATATGCTCTCTCCCGCTCTGCTGCATTATTGGGTGAAGCCTGGAATCCAAATGCCTCAAGTCCTGGATATCCCTGACCAAATGTAATGTTAACCTTACCGTCCTTGCCATTATCCGCACTCTCGATTGATCCGTCATCAGCATTAAACTTAAGCTGAATTGAATGATCGCCTGTTCTGAGTGAGATCTGACCAAATGTCGATGATCCGGGTGTATTGTCAATTGAATATGTTCCATCAAGTCCGTATGCATCAGCCATCTCATCGGTTATTCCATAAACCTTGCTAAGAAGACCCTTGTACTTTCCGTTTGATGTCTCAAGAAGATCTGAAATATTACCCATTCTGGGAACATCTTCATATGCCTGATTTGTCTTATATGTAAATGATCCGTCATCAGCCTTGAGATAATCGTATACAGGTGATTTTCCTTCGCCGGGCTCTTTGTGTGTGATTGAAAGATATCCAGATGACTCAACTGTCATCTTGTATTCTCTGTTAGGATTAAGATCCATCTCTGCAAGAAGCTTTGTAATATCTGCATCTGCTCCGGGGAATACTGTTCTAAGGAAATCAGCATTAACTGTACTCTTGGTTATTGTAGTTTCAAGCTTATCGCCAAGAAGATAATATGAAGTTCCGTATGTATTTGAACTATTGTATACATACTTAGGTGTCTCAGACTTATAATCTGTGTCATTATAATGTACATTCGCAACAGGCTTATTCTCATAAGTTGTAGGTGATGTTTTGCTTGCATCAGGGAACGGCTTATCAACAGACTTAGTTGAAGGATAAATAATTTCAATTCCTGTCGTTCCGGTAATATCAAAAGCTCTAACTTTTATCTTGAGATCAGCTGGATCATCACTTGTTATTTCTGGAAAATTAGTTGTTCTATCAGAAAACTTTGCACCTACCTCATCCAGAATTTTCTGCGCAAGAGTCTTTTCCTTGTCTGTGAAGATGCCAGTACTATCATTTACGATATTGCTTATTTCATTATATGAAAGAGCAAGTGCATCATTTTTACCCCAGTTAAGATTTGTCGGGATCCCCTTTGTACCATCAGCAAGACTGATAAATGCATCTGTATCATCAGCAGTGAAATCCATGTTAAATGAATTATTGCCGTCTGCATCCTCGAGTACGGGCTGCATTATAGTAATCTGGCCATTTGTATACTCATACTTAAGAGTATTAAGTTTACCACCTGAAGCCCTAAAAGAAGCAAGTGCGTCAATAAGTGATTTATTATCTCCGTCAGCGAACTTTTCAAGCTGGCTGTAAATCTGATCTACTGTGCCTTTTGTGCTCTGAATTTCAACATTCTTATAAATTGAAAGATATCCGGCATCATCATAAGTAAACTTATATCCCGCACCAAATGTCTCATTAATTCCAAATACATCTCTCAACATCTCAGCTGAAATGTCATTTGAAGCCTGTCCTGTAAATGTACCTGTTGAAGCAGGAACTTTATATGCCTTCTGTGTATCAGCATTTACAAAATATCTTCTTTCGGTATTGGGATTCTTAATATTCTCATTAGTAAACTTTGTAGCATCAAAGATTACATTTTCAGCAGTTAAAAGAGAAGGAACATTCTTTACTGTACTATTGATCGTAATTTTTCCGTCATCTCCGATTGTATATTCAGCTGTGAGATATCCCGGGAACTCACCCTTAATTGCTTCATCCGACAAGCCGTAAGCATCATTCAAAAGATTTGCAAGCTTATCATTCTTGCTGAATTCAGGTGACATAAGATCTGTAAGCTTTCCGTTTGAAGGAACCTTATCAAACTTAACATCTCCGCCTTCTTTATTGATTGTAATAACAGAAGAATCTGCTCCTGCACTAACACTATATGTAGGCTGAGTTACCTGAGGCTTTGAAGTTCTAAGTTCATTTCCGATATTACCAAAAGAAATCTGACTCATAAGGTCATACTTCTTCTCGTTGTCATTAATAGACTTTCCTGAAGAATCAAGGATATCTGTAAGCGTAAGAGCATACAGATGATTTTCCTTGGGAGCTGTGTTCTTAAGTGTAAACTTTCCTGTATAGAGATAGCCCTTATTGTCATAGAACTCAAGTGTGATAACTTTACCATCATCAGACTTTACATTTGTATCATTATCATCAATATTTCCATTGAAATACGCTGCTGTTGTTGATGCAGGTGAATATGTAAAGTTAGCGGGGCTCATGATCTGAAGGCTGGAAAGTCCGCCATTCTTATTAACAGTAATCTCGCCTGTCTCTCTATCTTCCTGTGCTGCCCAGCCCTGTACAAGATATCCGTTTGACTGCATTGCAAGGTTTCCCGCACCGTCAACATAGAATGAACCGTCTCTTGTATAAAGATTCTCAACACCGTTGTTAACAACGAAGAATGACTGACCTGTGATCATGATATCAAAAGGGTTATTTGTTGTCTGTGTTGTTCCCTGAGATGTGATTGCTGTATTGATAGCTCCTGATTTAGCACCAAGACCGATCTGACGTGCGTTTACACCACCCTTTGTCTCTGTAGCACCTGAAGCTGTCTGAGTTGTCTGATACATAAGATCAGAGAATGTGATTGACTGTGATTTGTAAGAAGTTGTGTTAACGTTGGCGATGTTGTTACCGATAACGTCCATTTTTGTCTGATGTGTCTTAAGTCCTGCTACACCAGAATAAAGAGATCTCATCATAAGGCAAAGTCCTCCATCATAAAAAATATAACTGTTTGATTTTGGACGGATGCGTCGTGATTTTCGTCAAAGAACTTCCTTCTGTCGGTCGGGAAGTTAAGATTTCCTGACGGCATGGCACTTCAGGCCTTTTTGCCGCTTCGGTCCAATCAAACGATCACTGCACCGTCTATGTTTGTAAATACATTGTTTTTGTTTTCTGTCTGATCCATAGCTGTAACCACCATGTTATTAGGAACATTTACTATAAATGCAAGCTGGTCAACCAAAATAAGTGACTCTTTTATTCCCTTTTCACCGGCTTCAGCTTTTCCACGGTTAAGTCTCTGCATCTGTTCCGCAGAAAGCTCAATGTTTCTGTCATTGAGTCTGTTTACTGCATGCTTAGAAAATCTAAGATTCTCCGTGCTGATATTATTATCGGCAGAGTCTTGGATTTTATTTAGTACTGATGCAAAAGAATTTTCACCGGTTGGAATATTTTGTTTATTCTTATCTGTTTTTGGCACATTCCCATGTAAATATTGGTCTTGTACCTGCCCTATGGACATAAACTGACGACCATCCATTGTCATAGCTTATACCTCCTACGCGTTTGCAGCATTTGTAGCTTTTTTGGTATATGTTCTGTATTCGTCTCCTCTGAGATCATCGATCTTGTTGACATAATGTAAAAGCCCCGTTGAATATGCTCCTTCAGGATCAATGTAGTTTCTTGTCTTCTGATCGATATTCATGTAACGCTCATACAGAGAATCAATCTTTTCTCCATGCTCTTCAAGAGTAATCTGCTCAAGGTCGGCAGGAAGAGCCCCAATTTCATCCAAAAATCCCTGCATAGTGCTCTCAAGTTCTTTAATTCTGCCAACATACTGCTTAAGTGATGTCTCATAATCCTTATCGATAAGATCTGTTGTTTTCTTATCAAAGCCTTTATAAGTTTCATCAAGTGCCCATATGCTCTCTCCATACTCACCAAGGCTGACAAGTTCAATAAGATTGGGAAGTTTATCGATTTTCTCCATGAAATCAACGGCATTTTTGTGCGCGGTAGCATACTCATCACCGATAACCTGAGTAACATCATCAACATTGTAATTAGTTCCGTTAACGTTAAGGAATGCCTTATTACCGCTATAGGTAACAAAGTCAACAACACCCTGAATCTCGGTTGTCTTTTTGGTATCCGGATTAGTCTGAGTAATAGTTACAGTCTTTCCTACCATCTCAGATGCTCTTGATAAACTCATTGCATTTGCCATGTTGTTCATCTGCTCAACCTGAGTAAAGGTAGCATACTGTGAGATATACTCAGTATTTGAAGTCGGCTCCATGGGATCCTGATACTTCATCTGGGCGACAAGGATCTTAAGAAAAGAATCCTTGTCGTATCCCTTGGCCTGTTTAGCTTTTTCTTGTTCTTTTGTATCTTTGGTTGCGCCGGTATTTTGAACTTTACCGTCTTTAACTACTGCACTAACAGAATTAACATCTGCCATAATAACCTCTTTTCCGACCGGCTTATGCACTGAAATCTACAGTGTTTCCGCTCATAGCCATCATTTGAGCCGATATTCTCTCGGCATCGTCCATTTCTGTATCAACTGCAATATCATCCGCATCAAGAAGATTTATTCTTCGAAGTCCTTTTCTTCCTTTGGAAGCCTGCTCATTATTTCCGGAGCTTCCTCCCTGCTGCTGAAGATTCTCTTCAAAAGCATGGCTTGAAACGGTAACTTCTATAGAAGTAACTTTAATGCCGTGCGCTTCGAATTTCTGCTGAAGCTGAAGCATCTGGCTCTCCACAGCTTCTTTTACGATCTCATTCTGCGCTGTAAATCTTGCAACAATACCGTCTTTACCGCTTGTAAGAAGAATATTTACATTACCGAGGCTTGCGGGATGAAGCTGAAGTTCCATCTTTGTAACATCTTCTGTCGATGAAACAGTAATCTTCTCGGTAATCTGTCTTACGATATTTTCCATCTGGGCTCTGTCGGTATATGCAAGCATCTCATCCGCTGCCTGAGTACCGTTTATCGCATCAGTAACTCCATTCAGGAACTGATTGAATACTGTTGCTCCTTCAGAACCGTGATTATAGTTCGCTGAATGATTGTTATTCTTTGTTGTATTATTGGAATTTTCGACGGGTTTGAATTCTTCTTTGACCACATCAGCCCTGTCCGTAGAGATATCATTTTTAATTTCCTTGCCTTGCTCTTTATCGGCAGGATTCTCGATATCCTTGCCCTGTCTTAGATCGTTTATCTCAATTACAGGTTCTGATTGTGTAGCAGGTTCTGCAATCTTTTCCGTCACCTGAGAAAATTCCTCATGTATTTGGCTGACAGCGTTATTAAAATCTTCCTCAGTTAAGTTAAGCTCATTCATAAGCTCACTTCTCATACTATCCGCACCCTCCATGAGGTCCTGCAATGATGTATAGAGTTCTGAGTCTGTGATAAGATTTACCGCCTCATCCTGGCCGCCCACTGCTGTAACAAGTTGAATCAAGTTGTCGGGTTTAAACAGATCTGCCGCCGTGATTCCCAATACCTGCATCGCATTTACAATATCTTCCTCAGATATGTCAAGCTCTTCAGCAATTTGGGTGATCAGCTTTTTGCCTTCTTCTGCAATAGACTCCTGCAGCTCTTTACCGGCTTCCTTGCCACTTGTTTCTTCCGTAACTACCGCGCTCTTTGTATCAACGGTTCCGGTATCCGTAGTGTTGCTTTTAACATTACTTGCAGCAACACCGGCAGTTTCCTTCTGCTCCGATACATTTGTTTTCGCCTTTTCATTTGGCACAGATACATCTTTTTGTGTGCGAGAAGTATTTATCTGTGTCAATGCGTCATTTGCCTTGTTTAAGATATTATCAAAGCTCGCCGAGCCTTTAATATCATATCCTTCAGGCATTGTTACGGCTGAAACATTTGAGGCTGCAGTGCCACCCGCCATAAAATTCATGGCTGCACTAATAGAATTTGTTGCACTGCCCATAGCGTCCTCCTTAATGTATTTAATTTAGTCATGATCCATTACATGATTAGACCATAACATTTCATACATTATATCGGCGTAATATCTTATAGCTTTATACTTTTTTCAAAAAAAATTGCAAATCTGCAAAATAAATATTATCCCGTAACTTTTGTAGATTTCTGCTTAAGTGCATTAGGCTCCAAAAGTTGTGTGAGCTTAGCTGCGTTTTCCTCTTTCATCTGAGCAAGGATATCACCTCTGTTCTCTACGCTCATCTGTGCAAGAATCTTGGAAACAAGCTCAATCTGATTCTCGTTTACCATTTCATCAAAAATCTTCGCAGCCGACTTTGCCTTCATTCCCGAATATGTCGTGGCAAAAGCTTTGATTGCAGCATCTTCACCCTCTTTGCGCTTAACTCTTTCATAAATCTGAGCCGCGGTATCAGGATCGATCTGCTCAAAATATTTGGCATATTCTTCGGGACTAGGCGCTTTATCTCCGTAAACTATGCTGTTATAGAAATTCGCCCTCTCTTCATAAAACTCTTTTTGCTGCTCCTCAAAGGGCTCAAGTCTTGCAATTTCTGTTTCGAGCCTCTCTATAGTGGAAGCATAGCTGCTATTTTGCTCCATCTCAGACTGCAGAGCCTTCTCAAGCCTTTTAATATAAGCATTTGCTTCATCCATAGTCTGGATTCCGCCGCTTGAAGTAGAACCTTCGCCGCTATAATCACTTTGAATGGGCGAATCGGAAACCACTACATCATTTCTTGCTTCGCCCGGCAAAATAGCATTGATAACGGGTATATCTCCGATAAGCGGTGCCAGTATATCGGAACCAAAATTTCCTACATTAAACTTTATAAGAAGAGCCATTATGGCAAGCCAAATAAGAACAATAAAAAAAGTTATAACGATTGTTGCAAGACCGCCCGCATCATCGCCGCTAAGTTCCGCGGATCTCTCGGCAAATTCATGCAACTTCTCTTTATCAGCTTTTCTCTGTTCTTTAAGCTTTTTTCTGTATTCTAATTTGTCAGCCTTAAGCTTTTCTTTTGCCGCCTTTTGATCATCAAAAGGTGACATCGGCATATCCAATTCAGCCATAATTACTTCTTCTCCTGTTGCCTCTGTCCGTAAGTAAAGCTGGTTCTCTGGTCGTTCTCTTTAGCTTCTTCCTGCTTTTCCTCTTCGAGATACTCTGCATAAGCTCTGTCTCTCAAGGTCTCCTGCATTTTTCTCTCCTGAATTGCTCTCGCAAGTCTGACTCTTACTTTCTCGACCTCAGCTTCATATTCCTTTATTATCCTGGACTGAGTAGCTATCATAACATCCATCTGAGCCGTCGCATACTGGTTGTCCAATATGTCCTGAAGTCTCAGACTTGCTTCATTTCTAAGGTCCTCAGCTTCAATAAGATAATTTTCTTTTCTTTTTACATACTCATCCAAAATATCATACTGCTTATTAAGCTCCGCCTGAGCAGTAGCAAATTCCATCTTGATCTGCCCCTCGGTCTTTTGCTTGATATTTAGGATATTCTGCATTCTATAGACAAATCTTGCCATAATAAAACCGCCGATTCATCAATATCTGAACATATCGATAAGTTTCGCTCTGATCTCTTCAAAGCTGAATTTCTGATCTGTTTCCTGCAAAAGAAATTCATTAACCATATCAATCTTGGAAATTGCGTAGTCAATGTTCTTGTTCGCGCCCATTCTGTAGGCTCCGATATTTATCAGATCTTCCGCATCATTGTAGGTTGCAAGAACATTTTTAAGCTTGCCCGCCGCCTTTTTGTGCTCGGGATCAGCAATAGCCGACATACATCTTGAAATACTTGCAAGTACGTCAATTGCCGGATAATGATTCTTTTGCGCAAGTTTTCTGTTGAGCACTATATGGCCGTCCAGAATACCTCTCGCTGTATCCGTAATCGGTTCATTCATATCATCACCGTCAACAAGAACGGTATAAAGACCTGTTATCGAGCCCGACTTCGATTTGCCCGCTCTCTCGAGAAGTTTGGGCATCTCCGCGTACACGCTCGGTGGATATCCTCTTGATACAGGAGGCTCGCCGCTCGCAAGTCCGATTTCTCTCTGAGCCATCGAAAAACGCGTAAGAGAATCCATCATAAGAAGGACATCCTTACCTTTATCTCTGAAATACTCAGCAATAGACGTCGCAGTCTTTGCAGCCTTTAATCTTTCAAGAGCCGGTCTGTCGGAAGTGGCACAAACAACGATAGAACGTTTCATACCTTCTTCGCCCATATCTCGTTCAATAAACTCCCTGACTTCCCTTCCACGCTCTCCGATAAGTGCAATGACATTGATGTCAGCTTGTGTATTCCTTGCAAACATACCAAGGAGCGTACTTTTGCCGACACCAGATCCTGCAAAAATTCCGATTCGCTGTCCTTTGCCGACCGTCAAAAGTCCGTCGACAGCCTTAACACCAAGTGAAAGAACTTCCGAAATCGGATCTCTGGTCATAGGATCCGGCGGTTCATTTTCGACAGAATATGCAACTCCGCCTTCAAGCATCGTTCCCTGTCCGTAAGAAATTCCGTCAATCCTTCCAAGTCCGTCGAGAGTTTTGCCCAAAAGACCTTCACCGACATTTACCCTAAGGGGTGAATCCGTATTCTCGACAATACTTCCATTTCCGATGCCGCTGACATTCTCATACGGCATAAGCTGAACATGATTATCCTTAAAGCCCACAACTTCAGCCATGGCAGGTTTGGCATCAATGTTTATCGCAGATTCATTGTCTTTTTTCTTAGGGTAAATAAGGCAGATATCACCGAGCTTCGCATCGGGTCCCGCCGATTCGATAGTAAGTCCGATAACATTGACAACTTTGCCCCTCATACGATAAAAAGGGGCATTTTCCATTTTTTTGTATTTAGATAGATCAATAGAAGATGTGAGCATATTTATAACCTACTCTTTATCTTTTCTTCCTGTCAAAAGAAAGAAGTTTGAGTTTTCGTGTAAGCTCTGAGAGCTCTACTCCGAGACTGCAGTCAAAAACCCCGCTGTCCGATTCGATCATGCATTCATTCTCTTTAAGAAGCGGATCTTCGATAATTTCCATAGTAGTGCTCGGAGATGAAATACATGCATCCAAGGATTCTTTTTCTTCCATGACATCATCATAGTCATCGGGAGAAATGTGCACAATCAGGTCTTTTCCGGGCTCAATCCTTGAAAGGGTATTTTTTAACAGATGAAGTATAATTCCCTTGTCGCCTCGCATATCTACACCAAATACGTGCTCATAGATCTGTGTGAGAACGTCCACCATCTCGGGTTCAAGTTCATCAACTATCTGCTGATACTCTTTTTCCAGTTCTTCCTGTTTCTGAAGAGTTTCCTGTTTTATCTGCTCAACGGCAGCAAGTCCTTCCTGGTAACCGGTATCGTACCCCTGTTGTCTTCCCTGCTCCATAGCCTGACTTCTGATATTTTCAGCCTGTTGCTGCGCATCATTTATTATCATGTCAGCCTGTTCCTGAGCCTGTTGCAACTTAAGGTCTATCTCGGCCTGCATGGCTTCCATATCAAACTGAGGGTCAGGAAAAGATCCCAACATATTCTGGTCCTGAGTGAGCTGATCGATAGGTTCCAGCCCTATTCCCGGAACAAAATCATCAATACCGTCTCCCTCTTCGTAGCCCTCTTCCTGCATCATTCTGGTTCTTTGACGTCTTAGTTCTCTTTCCTGAAATGCTTCAATTTTCCTGTTGGAAAGATCGTTATTATCAATTATTCTTGCATCGCCCTGATCAAAACTCACAAAGCCGGCTTTAAAAAGATTAGACAATTAGCTCATCACCTCCGCCTCTGGAGATAACAATTTCACCGGAATCCTCGAGCTTTCTGATGACATTAACGATCTTCTGCTGTGCCTCTTCAACATCCTTCATACGCACAGGTCCCATGAAATCCATATCTTCTTTTATCATCGCAGCAAGACGCTTTGAAAGGTTGTTGAAAATAGCATTCTGAACCTGCTCGGTAGCACCTTTACATGCAAGAGCAAGATCACTGTTTTCAACCTCACGCAACACTCTCTGAATAGATCTGTCGTCCAAAAGAAGGACATCCTCGAATACGAACATCTTCTTTCTGATCTCGTCCGCAAGCTCGGGCTCCTCGATCTCGAGAGTTTCCATAATATGCTTTTCTGTAGCTCTGTCTACCGTATTCAGGATATCTACAACAGCATCTACGCCGCCGATGATCGTGTAATCCTGATTTACAAGAGAAGAAAGCTTTGATTCAAGCACTTTTTCTACTTCCTTTATAGTATCCGGACTTGTTCTGTCCATGGATGCAATACGCTTTGCAACATCAGCCTGTCTGTCAGGCGGAAGAGCCGATAAGATCATCGCACTCTGGGACGGTGACATATAAGACAAAATAAGGGCAATTGTCTGCGGATGTTCATCCTGAATGAAAGTAAGTATCTGAGAAGGTTCAGTCTTTCTAATGAACTCAAAGGGCTTAACCTGAAGAGAAGCCGTAAGTTTACTGATGACATCGAGAGCCTTGTCTTCACCGAGGGCTTTCTCAAGAAGCTCTTTGGCATAATTTATACCGCCTTCCGCGATATACTGCTGAGCAAGACATACTCCGTAGAACTCTTCAAGGATTGCTTCCTTGATCTGAGAAGTGACACTTCGTGTGTTGGCAATCTCAAGAGTAAGTTCCTCGATCTCTTCCTCTTTCAGATGTTTGAATATAGCGGACGATTTCTCAGGTCCAAGTGCAATAAGGAGAATCGCCGCTTTTTGTGTGCCGGTAAAATCCGCCAGTAAAGGATTTGAGCCGCCTAGTTCCATAATAATTCACCCCATAAAAAATCAAGCATAATCTTCGTTTAGCCAGTTTCTCAAAAGCGTTGCTGCCGCTTCCGGATTTTCATCAACAAACTTCTCGATAAGTCTCTTGGTCTCAGATCCCGTATCCATCTCGATATCTTCAAGCAATTCTTCGGGCTGTGACTCAAGTAAAGATTCAACAGACAAAGGTTCGGGTTCTTCCACTTCCTCTGTCTTCTTTGTAGTCCACATGCTCCTGATAATGATAAATGCAAGAAGTCCCAGGATCACAAGGATCAAAAGAATCTGAAGAATATCTGTAAGCGTTACAGCCGATCCCGTCTTATCAAAGAACATATACTCGGTATATGCCGCCATTGCAACATTCTCCGCTGTGATACCCGTTGCTTTGGAAACACCGTTTAGCATATCTTCCGGAACATCTATCGGAATAGGCTCTTTATACTGTGCCTTAAATTCTTCCCACGTAAGATTATTATTGTCCGCACTGTTGTAATCATCTTCGTTCATAACAACGTAATTTATCGCAGTTACATATATCGAAGATTTATCATAGTCGATCGCACCAGGCTGGTTTGTAGTCGTGGTTATCTTCTCGTTCGGAAGATAATCTCTTGATTCCTCATTGATATTGGAACTTGAATTATTGTTATCCTGTGTTACATATGTAGTCTCGTCATCGGCATTTGTATCCGTTCCCGGAATTCCGCTGATGCCGTTTACATTTTCTGCAGTATAGATATCTTCATGACTGAGCACACCCTGTGTCTGATCTTCCGCCGGAGTATAGTCATGCTGAACCGTCTCCTCATGCGAAAAATCCATAACTAGGTTACTTGCAACCTCAATATCATCGTATAACTTTGTTCCGAGAAGCACTTTCTTTACTTCGTTCTTTACAAGCTGCTCGGCTTTTGCCTTAAGTGTGAGCTGAGTACTTGCAAGTCCCGAAACCGTCGCATCCTCATCGCCTGCAAAAAGCATATTGCCTGCATTATCAAGAATTACAATATTCTCGGTATTAGAATTGCCTATAGCTTTAGCTACGGCTCTTGCAAGAAATGAAGCATTGTCTTCCGAAAACTCCGCTCCTTCGGCAAGTTCCAGCACGATACTGGCTGATGCTTCCTCTTTGTTTCCTATAAGTGTTCCGTCGTCATCCGGAATATGAAGCTTAACATGAGCAACATCAATAGCAGTGAAATTCTGAATAAAATCGGATTCCAACTGCTTCTCCAGATATACAACATACTTCTTTTGTTTGTCTGATTCCGTCGTAGAAAAACTTCCGTTTGTTACGTTATCGATACTGTATGCATATGACTGTATATCATTAGCACCTAAAAGAAGATTGGCATTAGCCTGATCTTTTTTGAGAACCTTAAAATTCAGACCGTCATCCGACATCTTGTAATTGACGGCGTTTGAGTCCAAAAGTTCCTTGATCTCCGATGCCTCTTTTGTAGAATTGGCTGTAGCCAAAAGAACATACTGAGGCTGATTTAAAGCAGATAACAAGATAATAAGTGTCAGAAGAACTACTGTCCCCGCTCCAACAACCAGCGTTTTCTGCTTAGCTGTAAACTTGTTCCACCAATCGAGAATTTTCTGCCACAGCGCTTTAAATCTGTCAGCCATTTATTCTCCCTCCCAAAAAAAACTAAAAAAATGAAATTTTTAAATCTGCATCTGAGTAAGCTCTCTGTATGCAGCAAGCGCCTTGTCGCGTACAGCAATGGTATACTGAAGTGCAGTCTGCGCCTTCTGAAGCGCAATTGTAAGATCATGCGTATTATCAGTCTTGCCGAGAGCCCATTTTATCTCCTCGTTCTCAGCATCAGAAAGATATGCATTTGTAGTATTTATATTCTGCACAGCCTGATCAAAGATTGAAGAAAAAGAATCATTAGCATCGCCGTTGTTCCCCAAAACATTATAGACTCTGCTGTTAGTCTTCTCCGCATTCCTGATTGCCTGTGAAGTTACATTTCTAAGTTGTGAAATATCAAGTGAAGCCATTAAATACGCCCTCCGAATAATCAGATCTTAAAAGCGCCAAAATCAGCCGTTTCCTATCTCAAGGCCCTTCATCGCCATACTCTTGCTCGCATTAAATGCAGTTGCATTTGCTTCATAAGATCTGCTTGCATCTATAAGATTAGTCATCTCTGTGACCGTGTTGACATTTGGATAAGTAACATATCCGTTTTCATCCGCATCGGGATGTGAAGGATCGTAAACAATATTCATCTGTGTCCAAGTGTCATCCTGTACCTTTGTGATCTTGACACCGCGGCCCGAATAATGATCAAGCTTCTCGTTTAAGATTCTTGAAAAAGGAGTCTGTGTGCCTTTCTCGGCAAAAGTAACTACCTTTCTGACATAAGGAGTTCCATCCTCCGTTCTTGTTGTATTTGCATTTGCAATGTTCTCGGAAATAATATCCATTCTGAATCTCTGAGCTGTCATTCCCGATGAGTTGATGTTGAAAGAATCGAAAATACTCATAACAACTACCTCCCTAAAAAATAAAAACTACTGTATGAATGATTACGAAGACTTTGTGACAGCAAGAAGATTCTTGAACTCAGAATTAAGTCCTGCCATCAGTCCCTGATATTTAAGCTGATTAGCTGCAAGGGTAACATTCTCAGTATCTATATCAACATTATTTTTGTCGGTCCTGTAAGAAAAATTCGAGTAATCGTTGACAACTCTTGCTTTTAGATGCTTATCCTTTAAATCCGAAACTTTCTGGTCCATCGTTCTGTATCTTGAGTTCCCGAGCGCTCTTTCAAGCTCGTCCTCAAAATTCAGATCCTGTCTCTTGTACCCCGGAGTGTCTACATTCGCTATGTTGTTTGCAATAATCTCATTTCTTGTCCAAGACGCGTCAGAAGCCTTATCCAAGACATTGATATAATCAAAAACATTGCTGTTGATCATCCTTTTTCCTCCTCTTTAGATCATAAAGATGGGTACACTTTATGTATCATACTTATATTTATAATAGAATTTTTTTAGCTAAAATACAAGTAAAATATACTTTATGTTGTACCTAATTTTCAAATAAACTACTAAATGAAGTACAAAAACTTATTTTAAACACAACTTAATTAAACGAATAAATTAACATTAATATTAAACAAACGTTTTTATATATTATTTTTAACTATTTTATATAGGTTGCACATCTTCACTAAACTCGATTAATACCTCGTTAAGTGAAGATGTGTGGCTCGTACTAGGCTCGAAAAGACCTCGCCAATTACTCTGCACAAAAAAACGAAGGAATTTACCTTATCGATAAATCCCTTCATCATATGCACCGATCCGTGTAAAACTATATTTTTCCAAATTGTATCGGAAAGTTACATTTCCTGTCTCAATTTCTTTATCTCACTGAAGACAACATCGTTAATAACTTTTATATATGTTCCCTTCATTCCCGAAGATCTTGATTCGATTACTCCCGCGCTCTCAAACTTTCTGAGTGCATTTACGATAACGCTTCTTGTTATTCCTACTCTGTCTGCGATCTTACTTGCAACAAGTACGCCTTCCATTCCGTCAAGCTCATCAAAAATATGAATAATAGCCTGCATCTCGGAAAATGATAATGTTCCGATTGCCGATTTAACAACCGCAAGCTTCCTGCTCTCTTCCGCATTTTCTTCGTTAACGGCACGCAGCATCTCAAGACCTACAACGGTTGTACCGTACTCACACAGGATAATATCATCAATATCATAGGGTTTATCGGTCTTATAGATAAAAAGAGTACCAAGTCTCTCACCGGCGATCTCTATCGGAGTTATTATCGCCTGAAACTTACTGCTGTCAATGCCTTCAAATCCCAAAGTCTCAAGATTGACATTTTCTTTGGTGGAAAGAATAGTCAAAAGCCTCTCATTTAACATAGGATCGATAAAAGATCCAACATCGTCTACAAGAAGCCCGCTAAGTGACTCAACACTAGCGCTCTCGCCAATTCCGAGCACCTTGCCTTTCTTACTTATTACAAACATATTTGATGAGAGAATATCGCATAAAACTCTGCAGATATCATTAAAGACAACTTTTCCCAGATTGCTGTTGTGAAGCAGTTTGCCAATCTTCCGAGTTTTATCCAGTAGCTGAACACTACTCATAAGAATCTCCTTCTATGCAAAAAAAGAATTGTTTTCATGGTGTCATTAAAATATTAGCATAAAAATATAGGCGCTTCAAACAATAAAGCGCCTACAATTATGAAAAAAATCTAAATTTTACTAAATATTCAATCAACTCAATTTTTCTTCTCGAGTTCATCCTTGTTGCATACAAAACCACATTCGGTATTTGTGCATGCAATCTTGCTGCTCTTCGCAACCATAAGGCTTCCGCACTTAGGGCACTTGGATGCAACAGGTCTTGCCCATGACATAAAATCACATTCCGGATTGTCTATACATCCGTAGAAGATACGACCTTTTCTGGTACGTTTCATTACAATATCCTTACCGCACTTAGGACATTGAACACCAATCTTCTCGTAGTAAGGCTTGGTATTCTTGCACTCGGGGAATCCGGGACATGCAAGGAACTTACCATGTGGTCCGTACTTGATAACAAGATTTCTTCCGCAAACTTCGCAGATCTCATCTGTAACTTCATCCTGAACCTGTATCTTCTCCATCTCCTTCTCTGCATCGGCAACAGCCTTTTCGAGATCCGGATAGAAATTCCTGATAACAGTCTTCCACTTAACTTCTCCGTCAGCGATACCGTCAAGGAGTGACTCCATGTTTGAAGTAAAGTTGACATCGACAATCTGAGGAAAAGCATCATTCATCATCTTATTTACAGCCTGACCAAGCTCTGTAATATAAAGACTCTTATTTTCCTTTGTTATATAGTGTCTTGCAATAATCGTAGAGATTGTAGGAGCGTAAGTACTGGGTCTTCCGATTCCGAGCGCCTCAAGATCATGAACAAGAGAAGCTTCCGTATAATGAGGAGCCGGCTGTGTAAAATGCTGATCCTCTTTAAATGACTCAAATGTGAGCTTTGAATCTACACCGAGATTTGAAGAAATAACATTCTTTTCAACCTGATCGTCTTCGTCGGTATAAACATTAAGGAAACCGTCAAATACAGTCTTTGACGCAGCCATTGTAAATCTGTGCTCACCTGCATCAATCTTAACGGATGTAGTCTCATATTTTGCGGCAGCCATTCTGCTCGCCATGAACCTTCTCCATATAAGCTGATAAAGTCTGAACTGATCTTTTGAAAGATATTCTTTAACAGTAACAGGATGTCTGTCTATGTATGAAGGTCTGATCGCTTCATGAGCATCCTGAATCTTAACATCCTGCTTCTTTACACCTGCATTTGAAGCAAGATATTCATCACCGAAATTCTCTGAAATATATTTATTTGCCGAAGCAACAGCTTCTTCCGAAACACGCGTGGAATCCGTTCTTAAGTATGTTATAAGACCTACGGTTCCCTCTTTGCCAAGGTCAATTCCTTCATAGAGCTGCTGTGCGACACGCATTGTTTTCTGTGTTGAGAAATTAAGCGCCTTTGAAGCTTCCTGCTGAAGAGTTGAAGTTGTAAACGGAAGAGGTGCTTTCTTTGTTCTCTCACCCTTCTTTATGTCCGTAACCTTGAACTCTTTGCCCTCAAGAGATGCACAGATTGCATCAAGCTCTGCCTTACTCTCTATTTCTTTTTTCTCAGAGGTTGTTCCGTAGTAATGAGCTACGATAGGCTTTCTCTCGCCTGCAACCTTAAGATCCACATCAAGTGTCCAGTATTCCTTGGGAATAAATGAATCAATCTCTTCTTCCCTGTCAGCGATGATCCTGAGCGCTACAGACTGAACTCGTCCGGCACTAAGCCCCCTCTTGATCTTGGACCAGAGAAGTGGTGAAATGCTGTAACCAACCATTCTGTCAAGAACTCTTCTCGCCTGCTGTGCATCAACAAGATTCATATCAATGTCTCTTGGATGCTTCATTGCTTCCTTAACGGCATTCTTTGTGATCTCATTGAAAGTAACTCTCTGTATCTTAACATCAGATTCATTTAATTTAAGAGCCGAGATAAGGTGCCATGAAATAGCTTCTCCCTCTCGGTCAGGGTCGGTTGCGAGATATACGCATTTAGCCTTCTTGACCTGCTTCCTGAGCGTCGCAAGAACATCTCCTTTTCCCCTGATTGTTATATACTTGGGCTCGAAGTCATTATTAATATCAACCCCCATCTGGCTTCGAGGAAGATCCCTGACATGGCCGTTGCTTGCTGCAACCTCATATCCGGATCCCAAAAACTTCTTTATTGCCTTAACTTTTGTGGGTGACTCAACGATAAGAAGCGAATTTTTCTTATCCGCTGTACGCTTGCTACCTGCCATTGTTTAAATTATGCCCCTTCATATATATTAATTTTATGTTATGATCGTTTTGCTTAAAACTCACGTTCTTATTAATATACATTTTTAAAGTTTTCGTCAACCCCTTTAATCAATCATTATCAATTTGCAGCCACTTTCACCTGTTTTGAAAGATGGTGAATTGCCTTTTCTTCGTACATTCTGCTATCCACAAACGACATAAAGTCTTTATCATGCATATCCATCTCTTTGCTGTATACAGCGATACCTGCGCTTACAGAAAGATCAAGTTTGCCCTTGTTGCTCCACTCAAAATCTTCAACAAGTTTTTTAACCTTCATGATTTTCTTATCAATCTCCGCCTCATCGGTTATATGAGTTATGATGCAGAACTCATCTCCGCCATACCTTCCGACAACATCCTTCTTGTCAAAAGTATCGAGTAGAATTGCCGCAATGCCTTCAAGAACTTCATCGCCGACTTTATGTCCGAAGTTATCATTGATCTGCTTGAAATAATCAATATCAACCATGATTGCACAGAAAGGATTCGTTTCACTCTCCACGATAGCTCTTCTAAGAGCTGCATCTATTCCTCTTCTGTTCACTGTACCTGTAAGATAATCCATATGTATGTCTCTTCTCTGCACATAGATAAAAAGAACCATGAACGCAAATACAGAAGACGCATAAGCAAAGTTGATATATGGAATAAAGTACTGAAGTATTTCTCCCGTTACAACAATAATCGGAAGAGCCTGAATAGGAGCCACGTACCATTTATGAATATGACTCTTATATACTGTTATAAATGCAAATATTATCGCACATGATAAAATCTGTACCAAAAGTCTCAACATATACAGGCTCCCTCTCTCATATCCATTTTTAAAAGATGTATAGAACCAACCCTTTGACAGAAAAGCATCAAGTGAAACCAATATGCAATTGAAGATCGCGTAGATCATTATGGGGTTAATATATGCAGTCCTGCCTTCCTTGTCCTCTGAAGTCACAAAACTGTCGATATATTTAATTGCAAATAGGAAACTAAACGGATCCAAAGCATATATCAGGTAATTCGAAAGCTTTGAAAGGAACATGTAGTTTCCGTCTGACAGACTTACAATGTCTCTCACGGCGGAACCCCCGACCAAAACGGCCAGTATCCCGATCAATCTGATATACGCTACACTGGAATGCGACTTTCTGCCCCTCTCCTGGAAGAACAGTAACATAAGAGACAGAAACAATGTGTAGACATTAATTACCAAATCCCCTAAGAACGCCTTATCCATAGCTAATCCCCCTATAAGTTTAAGAAAACGTTGCCTATGTGTTGCCAATATTTCCTAAACGAAAACCCTTATACATTTTTACTACGGAGGTTTGTTTTTTTCAAGACGCCCTAGTCATAATAACCAAAAATTAGTATCGGATTTGCGAGTATTGGTGCAGTTTTATGCATATTTTATAAAAATTTTCTAAACAATATCACTAGATATTATAAAATCAATACAATTTTAGCCCTGATGTGATATTGTATTGTCTATATTTTCAGAAAGCCAGTCAATCCACTCATCAAAGCCCTCACCGGTCTTTGCACATATAGGAATTATCTTGGTTTTGGGATTTCTTAATAATATGTTTTCTTTGCATTTTTCGAGGTCAAAATCAAAATATGGCATCACATCGATTTTATTAATAAGAACCACATCACATATAGAAAACATGAGGGGATACTTAATAGGCTTGTCATCTCCTTCAGGCACAGAGAGGATCATCGCATTCTTGGTACTTCCCGTATCAAATTCTGCGGGGCATACAAGGTTTCCGACATTCTCAAGAACAGCAAAATCAACGTCCTCAACACCAAGAGCCTTCACTCCCTGCCTTGTCATGTCAGCATCGAGGTGACACATGCCTCCTGTGTGAAGCTGAATAGCCTTAACGCCTGTATCCGCAATCTTAAGTGCATCTACATCCGAGTCGATATCGGCTTCCATAACACCTATACGATATTTATCCTTAAGTTTACTTATAGTTTGGGCAAGAGTTGTTGTTTTTCCCGCTCCGGGCGAAGACATAAGGTTCAAAAGAAAAGTCTTACTCTCCTTAAGTTCCTCTCTGAGCTTGTTTGCGTCCTCATCATTACTCTCAAAAATACTTCTTTTCAGATCGATAATCCTTACATTCGCCATATGTAACACCTCCAAATTTTATAAAAATTTTATAAATTAATTAGTGATTAATCCTCATAAATTTTTTATGAATTGAAAAGATCTGCTTTTCTGCGGATCATCTCATCAATCTGGGACATATAAAGTTTAACATCTTTAACATTGTCACATCTCTCAATCCTGCCGTCATAACCGTATACACGTTTTGTAACAGTTCCCGCACCAAGAGCAACAATAGACTGAACTTCTTCATTAATAAGAATATTGTAAATTCCGGCTTTACCGGGGCGCGCATAACCTGTATTTTCAAAGTTTCCGCTTATATTCTTCTGTCTGTAAAGATAATACGGTGTAAGCCCCATGGAAAGAGCTCCTTCCGAAGCAATTCTCATCATCTCTTCCGTATTATTTATAGATGAAAAGATATCGCCCTTAAACTCACCCTTCTGCTCTTTGAGCTTTAAGACCTCGGCAAGCTTCGATCCTCTCTTTATCGCAAGAGAATGCACCGTAAGATCGTCGGGATCAAGCTTTTTTATCTCAGACATTGTATATCTGACATCATCCGCAGTCTCATTCGGAAGTCCCAGAATTATATCCATATTGATGTTATCAAAACCCTCTTCCATTGCCATATTGTAGGCATCGACAAGCTGGCTCACAGTATGGCGTCTTCCGATAAGTTCAAGCGTTTTATCTCTCATGGTTTGAGGATTAACAGAAATTCTCGTAACACCCATTTTCTTCATGGAAACAAGTTTTTCTCTCGTGATTGAATCAGGTCGCCCCGACTCAACCGTAAGCTCTTTTACATTGGAGACATCGAGTTTGTCGTAGACATAGCCAAGAAGCCTTTCTATCTGATCGGGAAGAAGCGTCGTAGGTGTCCCCCCGCCCACATAGATGGTATCAAGTGTCTTTCCTCTAAAATTCTCAGCCACATAATCAATCTCTTTCATGATGCATGCGAGATAATCGTCGACAATACCCGCATACGAACATATGGGATAAGAAGTAAACGAACAATAAAGGCACGTTGTCGGACAAAACGGAATGCCTATATAAAGGCTGTATCCGTTATCATAATCTATATTCTTTAAAATTTCTTTTTCTCTGTGCGCGATTGAAAGACTGAGTGCTATCTTTTCATCACTCGTATAATAATTGTCCTTCATGTACTTAAAAATATCCTCATCGCTCATGTTCTGTTCGATGAGATTCATAACTATTCTCGTAGGCCTTATTCCGGTAAGATTGCCCCACGGAAGCTCTCTTTTTGTTTCAAGGTTAAGAAGCCTGTAAATATTCTTTTTCAGATCGTTCTTGGATACAGAAACATCAATATTGTATATCTTATCTTCTTCATTCGCCTCATATGTTCCATCAGCCGAAGCAATAACCTTTACATCTTCCGAAGGAAAAAAAGCCTTAAAAAGCGAATGAATATCATAACCATATTTATCTTCCGAAGTAATTATCTTGATCATAAAAACACCTTGTCAAAAAAGAAAGAATGCAAAACGCATTCTTCCATAAATAACTTTACCTTAACTACTATAAACATGCACACTGCATATATAAGAAGAATACCCCTTATGCGTAAGGATTGTACTCTTTTTCATGTCCTATAGTCGTTATATCACCGTGCCCCGGATAAACAATCGTTTCATCCGAAAGAACGAATAATTTCTCTCTTATAGACCTTACAAGCTCACTCGTAGAACTTGTAGGAAAATCAGTTCTTCCGACCGATTCCTCAAAAAGCGTATCACCGCTCATAAGTACATTATCATCTTCAAAATAATAGCAACATCCACCGGATGTATGACCGGGAGTTGCGATAAGCTTGCAGGACATTCCCGCAGCTTCGATAATATCGCCGTCTTTATATGTAATGTCAGGCTTAATACCAAAATTTGTACCAAAAGAAACAGACAGGTTGAGATGAGGATCGCTGCATATAGCAGCTTCCTTCTCATAACAACCGACCTTAGCTCCCGAAAGCTCCTTGAGCTCCGGGATTCCCATAATATGATCGAAATGTCCGTGAGTCAACAGGATAAGATCAACGACGAGATCATTTTTTGAAAGCTCATCAAATATTCTTTTACCCGCATCCGCAGGATCAAAAACAATAACATGTTTCTTGCCGTTTTCGTCGATTTTATCCGCATCAAAAACGAAATAGCAGTTTGTTGCCACCATTCCCAGCGTCAAAACTCCGACTTGTATGTTGTGCTTACTCATCAGCCCGTTGTCCTTTCGATGTCGATCACGCTTTCGATCATTCTTATCTTATCTACAATGCCCCTAAGCTGGCCTCTTGAAGAAACCTTGAAGGACATTTCCATAGTCGCAAGCCCCTGTTTGCTGGTTCTTGTGTTCATTGAAATAATATCAATATCTTTTTCCGTAAGAGCTCTTGATATATCAGCCAAAAGCCCGTTTCTGTTATTCGCAAATATCTTGATCGTCGCAACATATTTGCCGCCGCTGTGAGAATCGGACTGCCATCTGGCTTCGATAAGCCTTGTCTTGTCCTCTTCCTGCATCTTTATAACATTGACGCAATCTCTTCTGTGAATCGAAACTCCTCGTCCTCTTGTGACAAAACCGCATATTTCATCACCGGGAACAGGATTACAGCACTTGGAGAATCTTACTGCGACATCATGAACACCCTTAACAATGATAGCATTGTCAGAGCTTGAAACCTGCGGTGTGATATTTGACTCGGCAACAGCAGCAAGAACCTCTTCATCGGTCATATTGCGCTTGTGCTCTTTTTCACCAAGCTCAAGCATCTTGTTGATGATCTGGCCTTCCTTGAGTCCGCCGTGTCCGACAGCCGCAAGTACCGCATTCCAGTCATGGAATCCGTATTTTGTGATTACAATATTTTGAAACTCTGGCTTAGTGATAGAGAAAAGATCTATACCTTTGCTCTTACAATACTCAATAAGAAGATCTCTACCCTTAGCTATGTTTTCTTCTTTAAGTTCATTTCTGAACCACTGATTTATCTTATTCTTGGTTGAAGTAGCCTTTGCGATCGAGAGCCAGTCTCTGCTGGGACCTCTTGAATTCTGGCTGGTAATGACCTCAACTCTGTCACCGTTTTGAATCTTATAGTCAATAGGCACAAGTTTGCCGTTGACTTTGGCACCTATCATCTTGTTGCCGACAGCCGAATGTACGCTGTATGCAAAGTCAATAGGTGTGGAACCTGCCGGAAGATTCTTAACTTCTCCCGTAGGTGTAAAGCAATAAACATCCTCTGAAAAGAGATTGAGATCGCTCTTAAGCAGATTCATAAACTCCTGGTTATCAGACATGTCCTGTTGCCATTCCAGGATCTGACGAAGCCATGTGAGCTTTTCCTCTTCACCGTTCTCGGCTTTTTTACCATCCGATGCTTCTTTGTACTTCCAGTGTGCTGCGATACCGTATTCAGCAGCTCTGTGCATATCATAAGTTCTTATCTGGATCTCAAAGGGCTGTCCCGTCTGACCGATAAGCGTCGTATGAAGTGACTGATACATATTGGGCTTAGGCATGGCAATATAATCTTTAAACCTGCCCGGAATAGGCTTGTACATCTCATGAATAACACCGAGTGCAGCATAGCAATCTTTTACCGTTCCGACAATAATTCTAATGGCAAAAAGATCATATATCTGATCCAGGGTCTTATTCTGATTGCGCATCTTCTTATAAATACTGAAGAAATGCTTTACTCTTCCGTTTACATCTCCGTTTATTCCGGCATCCGCGATGGCACTTCTGACTTTCTCACAGATATCCTCGACATACTTTTCTCTCTCGTTCTTTCTGACAGCAACCTTTTCAACAAGATCGTAGTAAATGTCGGGCTTAAGATATTTAAGCGAAAGATCGTCAAGTTCAACCTTGATACGGCTGATGCCTAGTCTTCCGGCAATAGGTGAATAAATATCAAGAGTTTCCTGCGCGATCCTCGACTGCTTCTCGGGAGGCATATGTTCAAGCGTACGCATATTGTGAAGTCTGTCTGCGAGCTTGATCAAAATTACTCTGATATCCTTTGCCATGGCAAGGAACATCTTACGCAGGTTCTGAGCCTGCATATCAATCTGCTCCTGAGTCTTGTTAACCATATCATTATTGGCATGAAGCTGCAAAGCAGTGAGCTTTGTAACACCGTCAACCAAAAGAGCTACATCGGCACCGAAACTCTCTTCTATCTGTTCTTTTGTAAGGATCGTATCTTCAACAACATCATGCAATAAGCCGGCGGCAATGGTCTCTTTGTCCATTTCCAGATCAGCCAGTATTATTGCAACACAAAGAGGGTGAATTATATAAGGTTCACCCGATTTTCTAAGTTGCTCCTTATGCGCTTCAGCCGCTTCCTGATACGCCTTCTCAATCAGTGTAATGTCGTCGGACGGGTGATATTTCCTTACCCTCGCAATCAGTCCGTCGTACAGTTTGTCAGGCGATTGGAATTCTTCAATGGCTTCAATTTTTCCATCATCGAAGTCCTGTGGCATGCAAATTACTTCCCTTCGTAACTTATTGCAGAATCAAGTCTGTACTTACTAAGTCTCTCTCTACCCTTTAATCCTTTAAGTTCCATAAGAACAAGGATGCCGGCAACTTCGCCGCCAAGCTTCTCAACAAGCTTGATCATAGCTTCAATTGTTCCGCCTGTAGCCATAAGATCGTCTACCAAAAGCACCTTCTGTCCGGGCTTGATAGAATCCTTGTGAAGCTCAAGTACAGCCTTACCGTACTCAAGATCATACTCAACTTCGATAGTCTCGCAAGGAAGTTTTCCTTTCTTACGAACAGGAACAAGTCCCTTTCCTCTTGCATATGCAATAGGTGCACTGAAGATGAAACCTCTTGACTCAGCTCCCAAAACAACGTCAAAATCAAGGTCCTTAACAAGATTACTCATCTCATCGATTGCGAGTTTAAATCCGTCAGGATCCTGCAATACAGATGTGATATCTCTAAACATGATACCTTCTTCAGGAAAATTAGGAATGGTTCTGACATAATCTTTTAATTCTTTCATACGAAAAAGTCCTCTCTGAACAATGCACAAATCGTGCGTTCACACAAAAAATAATTTTTCAACATAAAATTATAACACAAAATGCGGCTTTCCGCGAATAATGTTTATACTCGGCAGGCTGTTTGCAGTGGTTGGGGGCTCCCGAAGGTCAGGAAGATATTTATTTAAACTGTTCCGTCGCTTGTTTTCATGGGGTTCCGGAAATGCCATAAATATTCTTTCGGCTCAAAACTCCGGATGTCTTCTGCGAAGACATCCGTCAAACAGTGAGCCTCAGAGAAGAATTTTTATGGCATTTCCGGAGCCCTCATGAAAACTAAGCTCACTCACAATGTTTAAAAATATATCTTCCTGATATTCGGGTTTCAATAAACACTGCAAAGAGCACTGCATGATAAGTATTTTTGCCTTGCAAAAAGGGATTAACGAATGTATAATCTCTTTTGTGTGAATTTTATGAAATCACATGTGCTGGAATAGCGCAGTTGGTAGCGCAACTGATTCGTAATCAGTAGGTCGAGGGTTCAAGTCCCTTTTCCAGCTTAATTTTTTAAATATAGCAACCATGCCTTAAATCTTTTCAAAATAGCATGGTTGCTATATTTTTTGTTTATTTTCTATTTTTTTAAATTGTACTTTTTGATTATAAAAATATGCTAAATAATCACTGAAAGTACCACAAAAAGTACCACGATATTTTTATATGATATCGAAGACAAAAAGCGATAAAAATAAGCCTGCGAAGCATCCCCAACTTCTCAGACTTATTCTCTCATTAATTTTTTTCGCGTATAAAAATTATAATATTCGGCTCATTCACTGTTCATAGTGTAGCTCTCTTGGCTCGCCGCCAACTGTATAGTGTAATATTTTGTTCTCGGTGTCCATTGATACAAAATCACCGCCGCGAAGTTCAGCGTATCTTTCGTCATTTGCCGAGAAATCGACATCGGTGTTCTTGTGTTCGTAATAAAACATAACAGGGTGCATTGTATCGCCAAAATCTGGCTCTCTCTCAGCTTCCGTCATCATAAAGTAATCAAGATCGTGTACTCCTTCAATGGAAAGTCCCCATGTCGGATCGATAAAATAGCCGACTCCGTCAATGGTAACATATGTCCATGCATGTCCGTTATCGCCCGTTCCTCCTTCAAACTTCACAGCTTCAACTCCGCACTGAAGCAGCAAAAAGTTATACACCGAGCTAAGATCGTCACAAATACCTTTTTTATCCATGAATGTCCTGTATGTTCCGTATGTTCCCTTAGGCACATCGTTGATTTTTTCGGATTGATTAATACTATATTCATCCCAGTCATATGTATAATTCTTGACCATATATTCGTAAAGAGCGACACATTTCTCGAAATCTGTATAATCTTCGCGAACATTCTCTTTTATAATATCAGCGACAAGCTTTTCAAACTCCTCTTGTTTCTGCTTGAATTCTTCTTTGGGAATATCATATATGATTTTTCCGACTCCATCCGAATATCCATCAAGGAAATCAACACCCAAAGCAAATCTCGCAACCGGGAAATACTCATCAAGCGGGCCACCGCTAAAACACCATTCATAAGTCTCGCGACTCGCAGCCTTAAAAGTATCTTCACCCGCTTCAAGAGCATTGCATAAATTTGTGAATGTCTCCCACTCGTCCGGGCTATAAGCATCATAGAGCTTCTTTGGATATACATGCGGATTAAACGTAAAATTATACTCTTCCGGCGTTTCCTCAGTCGAAGCTTCCGTAGCCGCGTTGGCCGCCGTACTTTCTTCTATAACAGCCAAGTCATCAACACTCTCGTCATGATTAGCCTGCTCTCCCGGAGCAATACTCGTACAAGCTGTCAAAAAAGCACAACACAACGCGGTTGCAAAAATCGTTTTCTTTTTCATCAAACTTCAAAACTCCTCTTTTCTCAATTATTTCTGTTCATTCCCCCTCATGAATACTGTCAAACAGTTATTGTTCTATAATATTACAAATATCTGAAAAAAATGTGTCCTTTAATTTATAATATAGTACAGCTTTGAAGTGTCACATCTGTCCGGCAAAGGATTCCAATCATCTTTATCCATTTCGATGTACCATTTTCCATCACTCTTATCATATTCCATCCAGCCATAATCGCCATAGTCACCTGATATAGGCTCATACCAGTATTGATACTGTCTATAATCTTCATTGTACCAGATATAGTAATCCAGCTCTGTGTCATGATAGTTTTCTCCGTCCCATATAAGTATCTTATCGGGATGATATTTTTTTGTACTCAAATGCTCATACTGGCCTTTGCCGATATATTTCAACCATAATTCAGATTCTTGGTTTTCTTCTTGCGTGATCTCTTTTTGGGCAGAAATATCAGGAATTTCAATTTCGCCCATACATGCAAGCAGAATAATGGCTGATAGCAAGAATATAATAACGCCAATTAGCTTACCGCCCAAACCATCAGAATAAAAATAATCTTTACCTATAGATGATAGTTGCTTTACTTTATCTTCTGTATCAATCGCAACATTTAAAAAACCGCCGCAATTTGGGCACTGATAATTACCTTCCAAACTCAAAGTACTACTTTGACCGCAATTTCCACATATACATGTCGCCCCCAAAGAACCCGCCAAAGCCGCAGCATCATACCTGTCATTGAATTCATCATACCAACCCGCTTTATGTAATTCACCTTTCTTATCTTTCCAATCCGATTCAAAAAGCCTGTAATCATGGTCTTTACAACAAATACAACGAAATGAATAATATCCCTTCGCCGGTTTACTTGCTTTTATCTTTGGATTAGTCCTACGTACAGTCATATACATATCTTCATCCGGCGGACGACTACTTCCTCTATAATCTCTATAGTCTCTATAATCGTCATAATCGCGATTATGCGAATATGACCCTCCTCCGGAATATGAATCACCACTCGAGAATGAGCTTCCACCTGAATGTGATTCACTACCTGAGAATGAGCTTCCGCCCGAATGTGATCCACCACCCGAGAATGAGCTTCCGCCTGAATATGAACTGCCACCGCTTGAACCGCAATGGCTTGAACTTGAATGATTGCTTGGCATAACTTTCCTTCCTTTATCTACAAACCTTCGCCTTCGGAAATTAACAATTTATTCTGCGTAAAAAGTCGAGTTATTTGATGACAGCAGCACTAGTAATTAATTTATTGAACAAAGTATTAACATATTATCATATCTTTTTTTCCATTTCAATCATGTAGCATCTTCCAGATAAGCAACAATTAATCACAGTATTTATCTGGAATTTTGAGCTATGAAAACCTATTATTTTCTCTATTCCCCAGATAAGAAAACCTTCTATGCATTTTTTATCTGTGTTTTTATTCCTTTTTCTCCAACCTATTCACCACAAACACAGATAAATCGCCTTTTCTATTGCCATATTATCTGTGTTTTTGCACTTTTTTCTCCAATTCAATCCCTTAACCCCCAGATAAAAAACTCCTTCTATATAATTTTTATCTGGATATTTCTTCCCTTATCTCCCAAATATCTCCCAAAAACACAGATAACCTGCTTCTATTTATTATTCTTATCTGGGTTTCATTTCCTTACTCGCAAGAAAGCAGCAAAATCACAGATAATTCGTCTTTTTCTATGCATTCTTATCTGGTCTTGCACCATCAAATCCCGCCATCATCAAACCACAATCTCAACACCGTTCCCGGATTCCTATTCTTTCATTTAACAAAGAGTTGCCAAGCAACTCTTTGCGCGCCAATGCGCGCAAGCTTTAGCTTGCATAATACTTCTGCGCATCGGTCGCATCCATAGCGGAGCGTTTTTTGTTTGATAGGAAGCTATCAAACAAAAAAAGAGCCCATCCTCAGACAGGCTCTCCCATAAACATCAAATATTTACTTCTTTTTCTTCTTCGCAGCCCCGGCCTTTTTCGCAGTTTTCGGCTTCGACTTAGCAGATGTCGCGATACTCTTTATCGCTTCTTTCGAAACAATATCAAAGATCCTCTCTTCCTCAATCTTCTCATACTTTTCTTCGATGGCTTTTTCCTGCTCGGCAAGCTCTTTCTCATACTTGAGTTTAAGCTCACTAAGAAGCCTTTGTTCTTCCTCGTTCTGCTTCTCCTTCAGAGCTTCGAGTTTCTCCCTGCGTTCCTCTTCCTTCTTGATCTCTTCTTCCTCTTTGATCGCGCGGATTTTCTTCTCCTGCTCGGAATAAGGAACATAGCTGAATATCGCAAGTGCAGTGGGCGCAAGCTTAAGCTTCAGGGAATAATCTCTTCCGTCGACCTCTTTTCTGGTAGCCGCAAGCTTGCCTTCGTTAAGTAAACCGCTTCCGCCGTAGCTAACTTCATCGCTGTTAAATATTTCCGTATATCTTCCATCAGCGGGAACACCGACTTCGATTTCTCTTTCTATTCCGGCCATATTGGCAACGATGATAAGATTCTCTTTTTCATCGGAACTCTTCCTTACAAAAGAAACCATACACTCATCGGCCGCCATATTATTGATCCACTCAAAGCCGTCATTTGAGCCATCCGTTTCATGAAGCTCAGGTCTATCCTTGTAGATCTCATTAAGCTTGCTCAAAAGATTCTCAATATAAACCGCCTGATCTATCGTAAGCGCATCAGGTTCCATATAAATATGCTTTCTTCCGGGATGCACCATCATATAACTGAGCGCAAGACGAAGGTTTGCAAGCTTCTGATACGAATCGCCGGGCATCATATAATACAGACCCTCAAGCCCCTTTTCAAGCTCCTCATGCGTAAAAGCAAGAACAAAGCGCTCAGTATAACAATAGATCATGCTAAACGTAAGCTCATCGTGATGTCCCGATCTGAACAGCGGATCGTTTCTCATATAGCCAAGGAAATCCCTTGTCCAGCCGTTATTCCACTTATAATCAAATCCAAGCCCGCCGTTCTCGACAGAATCAGTAACCTGTGGCCAGCACGCAGTTTCCTTTGTGATCAAAAGAACTCCCGGATTATTCTTGTGCACGTTCTCCGTAAGCTGTTTGAGAAACTCAAGTGCCTCCAGGTTCTCATTTCCGCCGTAAATATTCGGCATCCACTCGCCCGGCTTTCTGTCATAATCAAGATAAAGAATCCTTGAAATATCCGATGTTCTAAGGCCATCAACATGATAATTCTCAATCCAGAAAAGAGCATTTGAAATAAGAAAATTCGTTACCTCTTTTCTGCCATAATCAAAGATAAGATCTCCCGACTTAGGGCGGATGCCGACTCTTGGATCCTCATATTCATACAATGTCTTTCCGTCAAAATCGCTAAGGCCAAATGACGCCCTTGGAAAAAATGTCGGAACCCAGTCGAGAATAACCCTGATACCTTCACTGTGCATCGTATTAACAAAATTCATGAAATCTTCGGCCGTTCCGTTAGACTCATCAAGAGCATAGAAATTAAGAATATGATAAAAATGCTCAGGCACATGCTTCATCACCGGCATTAGCTCAACGGTATCAAAGCCATGATTTTTTACATATTCCAAAATATCCGCCGTGATCTCCTTAAATCCCGTTTTGCCGTTATGTCTGTCAGCAAAAGCTTCAATAGAAATCTCGCAGATTGACAATGAACTCGTATCCTTATCAAACTTCCTTCGCTGCGTCATCCACTTCTGATCGGTCCAGACAATGGATTTAGGCTTATTTATTACCGAAATGATACCGTTCTCGCCCTTGGATTCCGTAGCATAAGGATCCGGCCTCTTGTATACAAGCCCGCTCCTTGTCTTTATCTCAAACTGATATCCGTCATTTTCTTTTGCACCAGGAATAAATATCTCAAAGATACCGATGGGATCAAGCCTGCGCATCTGGCACAGACGTCCGTCCCAATTATTAAAATCTCCGATAACACTCACCCTGGCTGCAGAAGGTGCCCAAACTGCAAACTGCGTGCCGTTCACACCTCCGCGCCTCATAGGATGAGCTCCGAGTTTTTCATAGATATGATAGTGAATACCGCTTCCAAACTTGATAAAATCCTCTCGCTCAAGAAGTGGTCCGAAAGAATAAGGATCAACGACAGTCGTTTCATTACCGCCCACATCCTTAATGATAAATTTGTATTTTAATTTTTCGACATAAGGAACGATAGTCGCATAGAATCCGGCTTCATCTGCAAGCTCCATCTCGTATGCCTTCTTCTGGTTGTCAACATAAACACTTACAGACACTGCGTCGGGAAAAAAAGCCTGAACAAGATAATTGGAACCCACCTTATGCGCCCCAAGTATTCTGTGAGGATTATCTCCGTCTGAATAAATAATCTCTTCGATTTCCGGCCAGTTCATCATCTTGTACAATTTAGCGTTCACTGTCGATGCCCTCCAAATTAAATACAATCTATGTATTGTCTTTATTTAGTTAATTGTACCATTAATTGCATCATTTGCTCAGACAAATTTACATGATATATCAACCAAGCCCATCGACTACGTCGATGGGCTTGGTTGAATATGCTTTGATTTTATATCAAAGCATGGATAAATAATCCGCTGAGAAGCTTAGGTTCAAACCATGTTGACTTCGGAGGCATGAGCCTTTCCGCATCCGCAACATCAAAAAGCTCCGTGATTGATGTCGGATACATCGAAAATGCAAGCTTCATATCCTTGTGGCATCTGTCTTCAAGCTCCTTGAGCCCTCTTATTCCGCCAACGAAATCAATCCTCTTATCTGTCCTTGGGTCACCGATTCCAAGAATAGGAGAAAGAACCTCATTCTGAAGAATAGATACATCAAGTCCCTCAACCGCATCACTCTTCTTAATATGCTCTTTTGCATTAAGCTTGTACCAGTTGTCTTCAAGGTAAAGCCCAAACTCTCCCTTACATGAAGGCTTAACGGCATCTGCTGACTTTTCAATATCAAACATATCTCCAAGCTTACCAAGGAACTCATCAGCAGTAAGGCCGTTAAGATCTTTTACAACTCTGTTGTAGTCCATGATCATAAGCTCATTGTCAGGGAAAAGAACTGAGAGAAAATAATCATACTGTTGCTTTCCCTTTACCTTTCCGGCATTCTCTTCTCTTTTTCTGAGCCCAACCTTTACAGCCGAAGCACATCTGTGATGCCCGTCAGCAATATAAATACTGTCTATTGTCGCAAAAACTCTGCATACAGTCTCTGTCTCTTCAAGATCTGAAATGATCCATACTCTGTTCTTCACACCATCATCTGATGTAAAGTCATATACAGGCTCGTCAACTTCTTTGATCTTGGCAACGAGGTCGCTCAGCATCTTATTATTTCTGTAGCACAAAAAGATAGGACCTGTCTGCGCTTCGCATGTATAAACATGCTTAATCCTGTCTTCCTCTTTCTCAGCTCTGGTATTCTCATGCTTCTTGATGACATTATTCAAATAGTCATCAATAGATGCACATGCAACAATACCTGTCTGGGTTCTGCCGCTCATTGTCTGCTCATAAATGTAATAGCAATCGGTCTCGTCCTGTTCAAAGACTCCGCTCTCAATCTGCTCCCAGAGCATATCATGTGCCTTCTGATATACTTCCGGGGCATACATATCATAGTCCTCAGCGAACTGAGTTTCCGGTCTGTCTATAGCAAGAAATGAATCGGGATTCTTTTTCACCTCTTCATAAGCTTCTTTCCTGCTAAAAACATCATAGGGAAGAGCCGAAACTCTTCCCACTTTATCCTTTGTTGGTCTATACGCTTTAAAAGGTTTGATGTCTGCCATAATTATGCTTCCTTCTTAACAACTCTGACTCTGATAACACCGTCAATCTTTTCCATCTTCTTAATAAGAGTATCTGATATCTTGTCCTCAAGGTCAATAAG